>JAEEGL011609428.1_pt1 | contig 233887 bp, 164 predicted proteins | sample 9134231 | NCBI WGS metagenome assembly JAEEGL01 (sample SAMN16246548, study PRJNA631951) | gut metagenome | biome: gut microbiome; feature: rumen; material: fiber-attached | host: Bos | place: Iran: Karaj | collected 2018-10 | reverse complement strand
TCGACTCTGGCAAAGGAGCTCTAACGTCGTATTATTCTTTTTTAGCCAAGCCTCTGAAATCTTGGTTGAAAAATGCATGCCCAAGTCGGTCTCCATAAAACGTTTCCCATACAGTTCATACAGAGCAGCATACATAATCATAGTCCAACCACCACCATTGCCACGCAAGTCAATAATTAGCCGAGATGAATTGGAGGCTTTCATCTCGCGTAGCATCTTCGCAAAAACATCTGCCACAATCACATCTGTTTTAATACCATACTTCTCAATGTCTGGCACATCGGCGCTTGCAATCGAGTTGATGCACATCACCATGGTTTGTTTGTCGTCATCGACGAAACGATATTCAAAGTTGTTTTTGGGGAAACGTTCGTCGGCAGATGACCAGACAATGGATTTCCAAAAGTGGCCATTGGGATGGAACGGCAACCTTACGAGTGTGTCTCTTCCATTGACCATGCGGAACTTCATTGACACTCGTTCCTTGTCAAACGAAGGGAACAACTGCCGTAAAACATTGGTATTGCCAATGCTTGTGCATGCTTTTCCCATCAATCCATAGCGATTCTCAGAGATGACGATTTTGTCCAAGCGATCAAGCACCGATTCCAAAGATTCACCTTCCACTTCACACAACATGGCACCTTTCAAGAATTTCAGTTCAGGACTGAATCCATTCACAATGATACCATCAGGAATCACTTTGAACTTCAGTGGAATCCATCGGTCTTCTACTTTCTTGGGTGAGTTGTCATATCCCATATAAGTATGACCATCGTGTAGAGCCGAAAGCAGTTGGGTTACTTTTGACTGCATTTCGTCAAGGGTCAAGGAATCAGTCCCAGCCAACTCGTTCCTCAGTTGTCTCACTTCCTTTTTGAAGTTCTCTTCACCTCCAAAGGCACTATAGGGATCGGGATGTATCTGCTCCAATTGGCTGAAGAAATAGTCGTAGTCCTCCAACAGGCTATCCTTGCTGACCGATTGGCTACATCCCATTAAAATGCCACAAAGCATGGCACAAATAAAAAAGACTTTCATCATTCTAAATTCTGCACTTCTTGACCGCTATTCATGAACCGCTGTCTGATACAGGCAATGACTCACTTCCTAAAGAATGAGGCTATCCACAGTACGATAACGGCTCCCCACAAAAGTACCAAATAAATCCATACTCTCCAAAAAAATAAATGATACTGTTGTCTCGATCAAAACAAGATCCAATTCAAATGTCAGCTCTATAATTGGCCTTTTGCCTTTTTCAACAATTTTGCACTGCAAGTTGGAAAAAAACTTCAATAAACCACCTGAAAGGATGGCATACCCATAAGACCATATCATGCATATCCTAGCCATCACCATCATCCGCTGATACTTCTGAGCGCATACACTGACCATTCCCCTAAAAAGGCTGAAGAACAGAGAACAGATCAGCTCCATAGCCCGCATGGTAAGCTGAATGACAAGCTGATTTACCAGAAATATCATCCTTTTTTTCTGTTATATGTATATAATGGCTTGTTGAATGGAAAAAACGTCATATCTTTGCCGATGAAATGGTTGAGCTGCCATATAGTCCAATGGCAAAAGAAGCAGGCTTCTTGATGCAGGCAGGTACAGATAACCATTGTTTTTCACGAAGAGGAACAAAGTATAACCATTAAAAAAGAAGAATATGAAGTTGGCAGAAGCATTGAGCATCCGAAAGGATTTGCAGAAAAGAATTGAGCAGTTGGGTCAGCGTATACAGTACAATGTCAAGGTACAGGAGGGTGACGAGCCTTCCGAGCAGCCGGATGAGTTGATGAAGGAACTTGATAACTGCCTTGTGCAGCTTGAGGAATTGGTGTGGCGTATCAACACTACAAACATGCAGACGAAAAATGCAGAGGGAAAGACTGTCACGCAGCTTATGGCTCAGAAAGAAGTGCTTACCATGCGCATCAACATGTTGCGCAATATTTTCGACAAGGCCTCCAAGGGGCTGGACCGTTATTCACGTTCTGAGATTAAGATGGTCACGGTCATTGACGTGAAGTCTCTTGGCAAGCTTGTGAATGACTATTCTTCCCAACTCAGAAAGTTGGACATTGAGATACAGGCGTTGAACTTCACGACGGAACTGATATAGGAATACAGGGTATCCGCATTGATAGGGCGAACCAAAAAGACTTCGATATTGATCAGATACCAATCTCGTTGTCCGGAGCCGACAGCACCCTATTGACATTTTCACGGCGCAGGCTCAGCACGTCAGCATCCGAATGCATGTTTCATGCTGCACTTTGCATTACCGCCTGGTTGACTATGAATGTCGGATACCCTTTCATGATATAAGAACATCTGTTCACAGCGGCCCATCTATGAAGGATGAGCCGCTGTTTCTTTATCATATCCTGACACAGTAGAGCGATATAAACATAATAGAATAAAAACAATGAGTCATAAGTGGCCGACCCAGAGGTCTACCTGATAGAGATTGGTTCGTTTTCCGAATAGGAAAAAATAGGATGATATGCTAATGAAGGGATGAAGATGGAGCATTTACTGATAGGTTCGATATGCTCTCAGTTTCTTGGCATATTCTTCGATACGCCAAAACGTTTGTACATTTTCTGGAAAAACTTTGTGAATCACCCCTTCTTTGTATTCTGTAAGTTCTTGTTCCGCCTCTTTGATATGCAGGTTGATGGCATTGACTTGCCGCTCATAGTCCTGGTTGTTGTAATCCCCACGTTGAAGTGCCATTTTCAAGTTTCGTTTTTGTTGGTGAAGCTTTTCCACCTCGGAAGAGATTCGTTTCTCCAAATCTTTATATCTGTCGTAGAAGTGAAGGACGCGCTCATCGAACAAAGCCTTTTCCAATTCCTTGTTGAGGTGTTCCAATTCCTCATTGCGAATCATCAGATTATGCAACAATTCCTTGAGAGAGGAAATCTCATAAGACTGCATCTGTTCATTGATGGTGTGCGCATAGTCAAGATCGCCTTCCTCCTCGTAGTCAAGGATGTCGAGCACCTGACGGAGCGAATATACCTGGTATTTCTGTTTAGCAGACATGTAGGTGTTGTTGATGTGGATGAAGGAATCCCTGTAGTCTTTGAAGGGTCGGAGTTCCATGTTCTTTGTTGTGCCATCCTCATACACCACGCTACAGATGTTGTGGCCGCTCAGGCTGCTTCCCGACAACTTGAACAGCAATCCGCGTCTCCTATTCTTGTCCGTGAACACAGCCCCAGCACATGTCTCCCACCATTGGAGGTATACGCCCAGCGTGGGTTTTTCGAAGCCCGACGTTCCTGATATGGACATACCGCTCTGGATGGGCACTGGACACAAGAACATTCTGCTGTCCGTCAGGATCCGCTCCTTGTGGGCAAGGAAGAAGAATGCATTTTTGATGAACCGCTCCTTGTCTGCCTCCCTTTCCTTATCGGCTAGGGTTGGTTCCTTGGGAGATGGTTGTTGGCCATTTTCTTCTGATAGTATTAAGCTTTCGAAATGTACATCCGCCCGTGGGTAGCAGTCTACCACCTTGCCATCGAGCAAAATGATTTTTCCATCTGGGAACCCATTCGTTATATTCTCATTTATATCTATCATAGAATCCATTTCTTACCTATGTTATTAGTTTTTCAAGTTTCTTATTTGCTCCATTATCAGCTAATTGTTTAGGAATTGCTTCTTCAAAGAGTTGGTTATGTCCAACTTTTCCCAAGGAAAAAACTCGACCTCCTTGTCAGGATGTCCGAAATGTCCCAGTCTCACCACCTCATAGAAACGAGGTCTCTGTCCGTCGAACCGGTCGATGATACCCTTTGGTGACAAGTCGATGTGTTCCCTTATCCATGCTGCGAGGTCTTCCTCGAGATTTGGATTGGTGTTTGATAACATGTCTGCTGACTTGCCGAAGTTGTTGAGTTCGATGTTGATAGCGCATGGTTGTGGCTGGCCGATGATGTAAGCCAGTTCCACCATCGCCGTGTCTGCCAGTCCTGCCGCCACGATGTTCTTCGCCAGGTATCGGCACATATATGTCCCGCTGCGGTCCACCTTGCTCATGTCCTTCCCCGAGAGACCACCGCCACCAACAGGAGCATAGCCGCCATACTGGTCGACCACTATCTTACGGTTTGTCATGCCGCAGTCGGAGATGCTGCCACCGGTGTGCCACTCCCCAGCCGGATTGATGGTGATTTCCGGCCTGTCCTCGATGATGTGCTGTTGGAACAGATGCTTATTGATGTCCATCCCGTTATTTGAAATATAGTCATAGATTGTTTTTCGGCATTCCTCCAATGGGCATTGATGCATGGTGCTCACGAGGATGGAATCCACGTGCCTCCTACCCTCTTCGTCATACGTCACCACCACCTGTGACTTGATGTCGGGCCCGAATGTGTGATGTATATCTTCCGCACACTTACAAAGCTTTCTTGCGAGATATGCCCCCAGCGGCATCAAATCTTCTGTCTCGTTGGAGGCGAAACCCACGCAGAAGCCCTGGTCACCCGCTCCGATGATACCGTCGTCCTGGTCCACGGAGCGGCTGATTTCAGGAGACTGTTTTCCGATGAGGTTGATAAACTTGATGTCGTCTCCCGAGAGGTGATGATCATCGGGATAGCATACGTTGTCCATCGTCTCTCTCACGATGTGGTCATAGTCGATTTGTGCCGCGCTCTTCACCTCACCGCCCAAGACCACGATATTGTCTTTCAACATCACCTCGATACCGGCGCGTGTGTTGGGGTCTTTCTCCAAAAAGGCGTCCAGCAGGGAATCACTGATTTGGTCAGCCACTTTGTCGGGATGACCGAATCCCACGTATTCACAGATTACTGTTCTTTTCATTGTTTTTTGATTTTATCCTTGTTATGAAAATTTTACTCGTTATTAGAATAGACAGGCAAGATAATAGCTCAACTTGGGTGCTGATGGTGTCCGTTTGAACTTCGACGTGTCTACTTTCACGGTCACGTTCAGTCCGTATTTGCTGTTCAGCTCTTTCGCCATCTTTTGGAATTCCTCCCCATGTGTGAGGTAATTGTCGATATGCTTGTAGGCGAGATAGTAGTGTATCATCTCATGGACGATGACATCGCGCAGCTTATCTTCCTCCCAGTCGTAGTAGCACGATATCTCCAGAAGTTGTCCCTTCATCCTCCTTCTGCCGATGATTTTACGGCAGGAGAACTGGCCGCAGAGGCGGTATGACTTCAGCAGTTGCACAAGCGGCATCGGAAGCTCATTGTTGAAGTAAAGACGGTTATATTCCCTGAATTTTTGCCAGATTTTCTCTATTGTTATCTCCATCGTTTGAAAGGTTAGAATATAAGTTTTTCTCCGAGTATATGGATATTGGCGTTGCGCAGCAGTTCGTTGTCGATGAGTGGTTCCGTGCCGTTGGCGATGCAGCCGCGGCAGAGCATGAGGATTTTGCCGATGTTGTTCTGCCCTCGCCACTCACCGACATTGCAGACCTTGTTGAGCTCGAGGTTGAGCAGCATTTCCAGTTCTTTCTTTTTCAGTCTTTGGTGACGGCTGATGAGCGTTTTCTTGAGATTGGCACGTCTGTCGTGCAGTTCCCGGTTCTTGCATCCCCAAATCTCCGCGCTCTCCCACTTGTCGGTAGTGGTGTTCTCCACCAGTGTCACGCCCTCTGGGATGCTCAGCAGCAGGTTTTGGAAGTCACGGTTTCCTTTGCATTTCTGCCACATGCAGAAAAGCATCCACTGGAGACGGAACGTGGGGAAGTCCTCCCTCACCTCCTTGCGGAATTTTGACTTGACGAACCTCTTGGCTGCATATCCACTTGTGGAACCCATCAGCTCTTGTTGGATGGACTGATGTCTTGTAGTGCCGTTAGAGTACTCGCCGCAGAGGTACAGCCGTTCGCTGTCTTTCCATGTCGTGCCGTTGAACTCGAAAGGGAAGCCACCTGCCATGTTGCTCAGCCGCAGGTTGATGCCGTTGACGATGTCGCTGACTTGCTTGAAAGACCAGACGTAGGGGTTGGCGGGATAGACTTCTTGTTGACCTAAAATAATGTTGCGCATGTGGGATTATGTATTTAGTTGGATGTTGATGTTTAATATTGGTGTAAGCTTGCCTTATTCTGAGAGCGAAGTTACGGAGAAAGGATGAATTGAATCCGGTTTCTATAGGTATAAGATTAGAGCGGCGGGGGAAGAAGATTCCTTCCCCCTATCCTTATGTAGTGGTTTAGCTGTGAGGGAAAACACCGTTTACCTTCTTCGAGCGGAGCTCGCGAATGCGCTCTGTGGTCTTGTTCCTGAAGCCGAAAAGGTCCTCCAGTGGCGGCAGCTGCTCCATGAGCTGCTCGAAGGTGACACTGCTTTTGGCTGCGTCCTCGAAGAGAATGCGGTCGTTCGGAATGCGTATTCTCCTCAACTGCAGTTGCTTCTTGCCGATGGTACACTTCTCGTCCTCAAACCCACACCAGTAGCGAGCCACATTGTCCAAAGTCTCGTTATTCTCTACGGCGCTATTGGCGTGGCTGCGGTAATTGGAAATGTTGTGTACATTCGCAGTGCAGTTCTCCACCCACTGCGCTCCACCCGAACGGTAGAGCTTGTCGTAGAGTGCCTTTATGACTGCAGCGGCTCTCTCGTTCTTGAAGTACCTGTTAGGCAGTCCACCCACCACCTTCTGACACAGCAGCGTGAGCAAGTAGAGCATTTTCGCCCCACGGTGCGGCATGTCGAGAACAATCTCCTCACCACTGTCCTTGCGGACAATAATCGTGTAGTCACCCTCCTTGGTCTTGCTGTTGGGCTTGTCCGACGGTCTTACCACGATGGAGAAGTTCGGTTTGGCGATGTCGCTTACGAAACTCTTGGGAACCTTGTCACCGAGGTGAAGAAGGATGAGCATGGGGTCAATGTTTTCGATGGTAATGTGATGTCCGTTAATCTCAATTGTCATGGATTCTGTTGTTTTACGTAAGTTATTACTATGCGAAATGATACTCCTGAACGGAGTGCGAGAGGTACTAAGAAGGCACACAGCCTCCCAATAGTATGAATAATTCATATACTAATAAGTTGAAGTGTTCGGCTTGAAGCCGAAATAATGGACATCGTCGTTAAACGACAAAGCATAAGAGTTACTTTCACCGAAGTATGGTGAAAAGCAGATCATTCCAAAAGCGGGAAACTAGAAGTCCCTATAAGAAAACATGTTTCATAATCAATTTTAGTTAACCTATTGTTTTCATACAGTTAACTAAAATCATATTTCCAACGTAGTGATTATGAGAGCTCGGTTGGAGCGTACTCGGGGTTGGTGCCTCAGAGACTACCCTTAAATTTTGGACATACAAATATAGACAAAAAAAGTGACAATAAAGAATTTTTTGCCTTAAGGATTGTTAACGAAGCAAAAGTATTCCACTCGTGACCACACCTTTACCTATGATGAGCCAATAAATAGGTGAATTAAGGCCATAGATAGTGATGAGAAATAGATTATTGTTGTAAGTGTGCGGCACACTCTTTGAAAGCCTCCATGATGATGGTAGGACGATGGTTTTCGAATGCGCCAAGGGGATAATGACCTTCCAATTCCGGTGCCCAATAGAATACGCCAAGACAATGGCCTCCGCAATCATTTAGTGCAGCATTGATGATGGATGTCATCATCTTTTTCCCTTCAACTGGACGTTTGACTTCCACACCAGTCTCAACCACCATTGACTCTGTGCCATATTTGTCATACATTCTCCTGATGTTGGAAGCGAAATCACGAATGGTGCCCTCTGCATCTTTTTCCAATCCAGCTTGGATATCCCAATAAGGATAAACACTGACCCCTATCAAATCCCATTTTGTGCCATATTTTCTGAGACCATCGAAAATGAAATCATATCGTTTGGCATCACAACCTCCATCTAAATGAATAATCACTTGTGCATCAGGAAAAACATCCTTGACGGCATCATATCCTGCTTGAGTGAGTCCGGCATATTGTTGCATGTTTTCTTCTGCACGGCCCATTGGCCATAAGAACCCATGAGTCGTTTCATTTCCTACTTGTACCCATTTTACATTGATCTTATTGTCTCTCAATAGTTTAAGTACTTCCCTTGTATGCGAGGCTAAGGCATACTTCATTTCATCGTATTTGAAATATTGCCATGCACCAGGGATATGCTGCTTTCCTGGGTCAGCCCACCAGTCACTATAATGGAAATCTATCATCACTGGCATTCCATAATAGCGGGCTCTTTTGGCCATTTCCAATACATCATCTTTTCCACAAAAACCTCCTTGAGGATTTACCCATACTCTTAGCCTAACAGCATTCATGCCATATCGTTGCATCAATGCTGTGTTTTCCGTGATCCGACCATCTGTATCATATAGGCACTGGCCGCTTGCCTCTAAAGCAGTCGTACCGCTGATGTCTGCACCAAGCCAAAATTCTTTTCTATGATTGTTTGTTCGCTTTGAAATAGCAGATTGACGCAACTTTTCCAAGTCTTCAGGTTTCACCTTATTATATTTATTATTATCTGCCTCCATATAGGCGTTTCCTTTTCGGTCAACATAGTAATGAAACCATTCGTCACCCGCCAATTGTGCTTTTACTTCCTTGCCATTTGTCAATAACAATTTTCGCCAGATTCCTTTTTTTGCAGGTACAGCAACGACATTGCAAATCACCAATAAAAGCGAGATGACCATCATCATTCTTAATTTGCTATTCATATGATAATAATGAATTTGATTTGTTTATCTGTTTATCAATTTGTGTATTTTGTTTTGCAGGTGTCCTCATCTGCGTTGACAAAGATATGAAAACTTCAGCAGATTATCAAGTGATGAATAAAAAAATGAAGTCACAGACATCTTTTATTGTTTATTGATGGTCAACAAAATAAAATAATGTTCGTAACTTTGCAAGTGAATTTTACATCACATATATTTATACAAATTATAAATCCATAAAACTATGCAAATACATGCTGTTCCTGTATTATTGCTGACAGGTTATTTAGGTAGCGGTAAAACCACTTTGTTGAATAGAATTCTCACTAATCGGCGAGGAATTAAATTTGCTGTTATCGTCAATGATATTGGAGAGGTCAATATTGATGCGGATTTGATTGAAAAAGGAGGAATTGTCGGTCAGAAAGATGATAGTTTGGTGGCTTTGCAAAATGGCTGTATATGCTGTACATTGCAGATGGATCTTGTCGAACAGTTGCGTGACATCACCCGACTTCACCGGTTTGACTACATTGTCATTGAAGCCAGTGGAATTTGTGAGCCTATGCCCATTGCCCAAACGATTTGCTCCATTCCCAATATGGGCAATGAATATATCAAAGATGGCGTCGCTCAACTTGATTGTATTGTCACCGTTGTGGATGCTTTGCGAATGAAGAGTGATTTCGCAGGCGGCAACAATTTGCTTGACCAGAACATTGATGAAGAAGATATTGAGAATTTGGTTATCCAACAAATAGAATTTTGCAATATTGTGTTGCTCAACAAGGCATCAGAAGTGGAAGAAAAAGAACTTGACCGTATACGACAGATTGTTCATACGCTTCAACCCAAGGCAGAAATCATCGACTGCAATTATGGAGATGTCGAATTAGACAAAATTTTGCATACCCATCTCTTTGATTTCAATGAAGTGGCCACATCAGCTACATGGATTCAAGAATTGGAAAAAAGGCATGATGAAGATGATCATGATGAAGATGATCACCATCATTATGACGAAGAACACCATCATCATGACGAAGAACACCATCATCATGACGAAGATCACGACACGCATGCTGATGAACATGAAGAAGGCCATCACCACCACCACCATCACCACCATCATGATGGAGGTGAAGCGGAAGAATATGGTATAGGCACCTATGTATATTATCGTCGTCAACCGATGGATTTTGGTCTTTTTGATGAGTTTGTTGCCCGTAAATGGCCTTCCAACGTTATCCGAGCCAAAGGGTTATGCTATTTTGACAACGAAAGAGAAAATTGTTATTTGTTTGAACAGGCAGGCAAACAAGTTAGCGTACGCAACGCTGGGAGATGGTACGCCACCATGCCTCAGGAGGAATTGGAGGATTTGATGCAACGTGAACCTAAGTTGGTGCAAGATTGGGATTCTGTATATGGTGACAGGATGCAGAAGATAGTTTTTATCGGACAAAATCTTGACAAGAAAAAGATTTCAGAAGAACTTGATAAATGCTTAATTGAATAGCTTTTACACGTTTTTATTAAAGATTTTTATGAGGCTATTGAGATCATTTGTCATTGGAGTGATGCTGATGGGGGTTATGCCCTTCTATATTCATGCTCAATTGATCATCAACGAATTCATGCAGTCGAATATAGATTGTGTTTTTGATGATATCAATGAGTTTCCGGATTCATGGGTGGAATTATACAATCAAGGTAACACATCCGTCAATCTTAATGAATACAAAATTGGCATCACTTCTGTTGCAGATTATTCATGGTCTCTACCGTCACAGCAAGTGCCCGCTAAGGGTTATGTCGTGATATATTGTGATAAAGAAGCAAAAGGACTGCATACCGACTTCAGATTGGAAACAGGCAAGGGTGGCGCATTGTATCTATTTAAGAAAGCCACTTTAGTTGACTATTTGGCAAACATACCGGCACAGCTTTCACCCAACATCGCATTTGGACGCAAGAATGACGGAAGTGGTGAATGGGGGTTCATGGCCATACCAACCCCAAAGTCATCCAATTGCGGAAATATATGCACCAAAATCTTGGGTGAGCCCATTTTCAGTCAATCAGGAAGGGTGTTTTCAAAAAACGAACAGATCACCCTGTCTCTTTCTATTCCTCAGGGAAGTCCGGAGGGAACGGTCATCAGAGTGACCTATGATGGAAGCGAACCGACCTCATCCAGTTCTGTATACTCTTCTCCTCTTACGATCTCTTCATCTACCATTGTCAAGGCAAAATTGTTTTGCAATGGTTATCTTTCACCGATGTCAACCACTCACTCTTATCTTTTTCATGAACGGTCAGTGACATTACCGGTCATCTCCCTTACAGCCGATCCCGACTATTTTTATGATAACAAAATAGGAATATATGTTGATGGCAACTATAAGAGCGACCAGAAGAATTATAAATTTGACTGGCGTCGGCCTGTCACTATTGAAATGTTTGAAGGTGAGAACATGGAGAGTTGCATCAACCAGTTGTGTGAGACTCGGGTTCAGGGTGGAGCATCCCGTGATTTCATGTTAAAGTCATTGATCATTTATGCTCACAAACGGTTTGGCAAAAAACGGCTTAAATATGAGTTTTTCCCAGATCAGAGACCTGGGATAACAGATTTCAAATCCATCATCTTGCGTAATGCGGGAAATGATTTTGACTATCTATATATGCGTGATGCCATTATTCAACGGGTGATGGCAACCCATACTGATCTTGACTGGCAAGCATGGAGGCCTGCCATCATCTATATCAATGGGGTTTACAAAGGCATGCTCAATATCCGTGAACGGAGTACGGGTGACAATATTTATACCAATTACGATGGATTGGAAGATATTGACATGATTGAGAATTGGAATAGTGTGAAAGAGGGGGACAAAAAGAATTTTGACCAGCTCACCACTTTTTATTCCGAACATGGCCATACGTTAAAAGAATATGAGCAATGGATTGACTGGCAAGAATTCATCAACTTGATGGTGATGAATCTCTTCTTCAACAATCAGGATTTTCCAGGCAACAATATTGTCATGTGGCGCCCTCGTTCAGAAAATGGTATCTGGAGATTTGTTGCTAAAGATACGGATTTTGGTCTAGGACTCTATGATTCTCCCTCCAATTATCATTCTATAGAATGGTTATATAACCCAGACTATGATGGCAGTCGCAATTGGGCCAACCAGTATCAACATACACGTTTGTTCAGAAGAATGATGGAGGATGCAGACTTTAAGCGAGAGTTTATCGACAGATCTGCCATCTATATGGGCGACTTCATGAATCCTGCCGGAACCCGGGAGATATGGGATTCCATGTATGAAATGATCAGGATAGAATATCCCAATCATCGACGCCTGATCAATCAATGGTGGCCTAACTATACGACAGAATTGAATAAAGCCAGGAAGTGGCTTGAAGAACGGTGTGATCATTTTTATAATGAATTATCCAATTACTATCAATTAGGCAAGCCTGTTCGTCTGACGGTCAACCTCAATGTTGAGGATGATAATATAGAGGCTGTAGATTTATTCATGAATGGCGTGCGGCTGACCCATTCATCCTTTAATGGACGTTTCTTTGCAGACAGACCATTGACCATATCATCTCTTCCGATTAAGGGAAGGAGAATCATCCGGTGGAGAGTAGAAACCATCTCACAAAATGGAAACAAGACGACACAAGAATATGATGGTCCTTCATTTTCTTTCTCAATGCCCAATTGTCAGGTCGCAAATGTTATCGCTGAATATGATGACGACACCGGCATAGACTCCACATTGGCTCATCATTGGAAATGGAGAAAAGATGGAGATCGGCTCACCCTTCAGCAACTGCCTATTGGCATGCGTGTTGATCTCTACAACACCAATGGTATATTGCTATTCTCTTCCATAGCTTCTGGAGAAGATATGCAACTGCCTATTCATCCGCGATCCATCCACATCCTCAAGGTTGGGAATCAAGTTGTGAAAATCAGATGAATTCCCGACTTCCATACAATGATTTCAGCTCATGGATCACCAACCAAATAGGGTGTAAAGTCCAGAGATTACCTTTAGATGCAGGCTTTTCATGCCCCAACCGTGATGGAACGATTTCTTCTGGTGGATGCGTGTATTGCAATAACGAAGCATTCTCCCCTACCTATTGCCGACAGCCAGGCTCTCTGCTCCAGCAGATTGAAAAAGGAAAAGCTTTCTTCGCTCAAAAGTATCCAAGCATGAAATACTTGGCTTACTTGCAATCCTATTCCAATACCCATGCTGATTTACCGGTCTTGAAAAGCATCTATGAGCAAATCCTTCTCGATAATGACATTGTGGGAATCATTATCGCGACACGACCAGATTGTGTGGATACTCAAAAACTTGACTATCTGCAGCAACTCTCCCGCAAAATGTTCGTGATGGTGGAATATGGTATCGAATCCATCAACGATCAAATCTTGAAACAGATCCATCGTGGACATGATTTTGCTTGCACATGTCATGCTGTCCGCCAAACGGCAGATAGAGGAATCTATGTTGGAGGCCATGTCATATTGGGGCTACCCGGAGAGAATACCGATGACCTGATGCATCAGGCACACATCCTCTCTGCCCTCCCCTTGGATATGTTGAAAATTCATCAACTACAGGTGATCAAGAATACCCCGCTCGCTGTCATCTATGAAAGAGATCCCTTCACGTTGCCTTCGGCGACATCATATATCAATCTCTTGGCAGCGTATATACAACATCTTCGCCCCACCATTTCTTTAGGACGTTTTGTGTCCCAATCACCTCCCAAGATGTTGGTGGCTCCTCGATGGAATATCAAATCCCAGGAATTCAACAAGATGTTGGTTACACACATGATCCGATATGGAATGCGTCAAGGGGATCTATGGCAATCTGATATGGTATTTACATGAAACGCGAACAGTCTAAGTTTGACAGCAATTCCTGAATCGACTCTTCTGGATGATTGACCATGTAACGCTCTATCTTGTTGATAAAACTAGACTTGAATATCCTTTTCCCGATGACTCTATTGACAACCCATTGTATTTTCGCCATATGGAGGTCCAGGTCTGTTTGAGATTTTTCCTCATGATAAGGATGATGATAGATGCTGATGAGATAAAAACTGAGAAAATCAGGTACGATATATTCACGAGTCATTGTCTCACGCTGTTCTTTATCATAAAACTTGCTATATAACGCATAGTTCTTGCCCAAATATTTATCGAGGCAGATACCGACAGATCCGTCGCCGACGATAATACTCTGATCCAAAGCACAGATTTGCGTATAAACCATGGGTACTTTAATGTCGGGCAACCATTCTTTCAATTTATGGAAGGCATCAGTCAATTGCTTGTTGAGATCATCCACATTCGCATATTGTAGTTCAGCATCAGAAATGATGGCCTGCAATGTGGAATCTTGGAAAAATCTTAACAATTTGCTATTAATCTCAGGATCATCGACGTCTCCTAAATTCAACACATTCTCAATGAGTGTACGCGTTTCATTAGGAAAGTCCGTGCTCATCTGCTGAAGGGCAGAGAAGTCGCCCGTAGTCAGATACAGACTCTCCAAACGGTCGTACCGTTGGATTACCACATTCAGAGAATCATCCATGCTCTCATCAAAAGACTTCAATTTGAAGCCACAGTCAGACAGGATGAAGACGAAAAACCATGACAAACAGCAAAAGATGAAAAAACGCTTATACATGGGAGCTCTGTATATGAAATCTAAATCTCAGGGAGTGAGAACTATTCCCACTCAATGGTTGATGGTGGTTTGGAAGAGATGTCGTAACAGACACGATTAACGCCTCTCACCCTATTGATGATCTCATTGGATACTTTTGCCATGAAATCATACGGCAGATGTGCCCAATCGGCAGTCATGGCATCGGTACTTGTAACTGCGCGCAAGGCAACCGGATGTTCGTAGGTGCGCTCATCGCCCATCACGCCGACACTTCTCACTGTGGATAGCAGAATGGCGCCTGCCTGCCATATCTTGTCATAAAGCGCCATGCCGTCTTCACATACATATTGCAGCATGGACTCGATATAGATATCATCCGCATCTTGAAGAATACGCACTTTCTCGGGCGTGATGTCGCCGAGAATGCGGACAGCGAGTCCCGGACCGGGGAACGGATGTCGCTTGATCAGACGTTCAGGCATATTGAGCTGATACCCAACCCTTCTCACTTCATCTTTGAAAAGCCATTTCAAGGGTTCACAGAGTTGCAGATGCATTTCTTTGGGCAATCCACCTACATTATGGTGACTCTTGATCACCATGCCTGTGATGCTCAGGCTCTCAATTCTGTCGGGGTAGATCGTGCCTTGTGCCAGCCATTTCGCATCGGTGATCTTCTTGGCTTCAGCATTAAAGACCTCCACGAAATCTCTGCCGATGATCTTTCGCTTTTGTTCCGGATCTGTAACCCCTTTGAGGTCAGTGAAAAATTTTTCGCTGGCATCCACACCGATCACATTGAGTCCCAAACCTTGATAGGCATCCATGACCTTTTGGAATTCATTTTTTCGCAACATACCATGATCGACGAAAATACAGGTGAGGTTATCACCTATCGCCCTATTAAGCAATACGGCACAAACCGAAGAGTCAACACCACCGCTCAGTCCTAAGATGACACGATCGTTACCTAATTGCTCTTTCAGTTCAGCCACTGTGGTCTCCACAAATGAAGCCGGACTCCATTCTTGTTTGCTTCCACAAATATCCACCACAAAATTGCGTAGCAGTAACGATCCTTGTGTGGTATGGAAAACCTCAGGGTGGAATTGCACAGCCCATAATGGCAGATGGTTGTTGGCATATGCCGCATAACGTACATTGGCAGTCGATGCAATCACATGACAGTCGTCAGGAATTGCCGTGATGGTATCACCATGACTCATCCACACTTGTGATTTTTCCTCAAAACCTTTGAACAGAGGGTCTTGCGCATCAAATTCCATCAGATTGGCGCGTCCGTATTCTCTGGTGTCAGTTTTTTCTACTCGTCCGCCATTCGTGAATGAAATGAATTGCGCACCATAGCAGATGCCCAAAACAGGCACTTTGCCAACAAACTGGCTCAGGTCGGTGGCAAAAGCCTCCTTGTCATGCACGGAATAAGGAGAACCGCTCAAAATGACACCGATGACAGACGGATCGTCCACGGGATATTTGTTGTAAGGCAAGATTTCACAAAAAGTGTCTAATTCGCGCACACGGCGACCGATCAACTGGGTGGTCTGTGAACCAAAGTCTAAGATGATAATTTTCTGTTGCATATCAGTATGGATGATTTATGGTTTCTTTATGAAAGGGATAATTCACGCAGGAAATCCTCTGCGTCTGCGATGGTTTCCATTTTTCCGACGTCCATCAGCCGCAGATGTTCTTCTACGTGTCCGTGGATATTCACCTTATCACATATGGAGAGATAAAAATCGATGATGCCAAAACGATCTGGCCAATCCGCCATCATCGTGATCAGCTGTGGCGAGATGACATGGATACCCGAAAAGGCGTAGTGATGACATGCATCCACCTCAAGATGTGGATATGGACTTCTCACTTCTCCTGTCGCCAGATTTGTCCATCCCACAAGTCTCATTTCATCGTTGAACAGCAGATATCTGTTTGTCTTGCGCTGACTGACCAACAATGTGGCATCATTTGCCAATGCTTTCTCATAAAAGGAGTTCAACGCCACATTGCTGAGAATATCCACATTGTGAATGAGCACATGGCTGTCGTGATCAAAAAGGGCTGTAGCCTTTCTGAGACCTCCCCCCGTCTCCAGCAATTGCTCACTTTCGTCGGAGATACGGATATCCATTCCGGCAATGGGATGTTGCAGGAGATATGTGATGATCTGTTGAGGAAAATGATGCACGTTGACCACCACCCGCCCGAATCCGGAATCATGAAGTTTCTCCAAGACATGAGCCAGAAGGGGTTTACCACCTATTCTGACAAGTGCTTTAGGCATCATGTCGGTCAATGGACGAAGTCTGGTGCCCAGACCCGCTGCGAATACCATGGCTTGTTTCATCTTTTCGGTAATGTTTGGGTGATCTGTTGTTCTCTATGGCATATCCTCACCTCTATACCAAATTGTTGATTGAGATGTTCTGCAAGATGTTGAGCAGAATAGACACTTCGGTGCTGACCTCCTGTACAGCCAAAGGAAAACATCAAATCGGTGAATCCTCTCTGCAAATAACGTCGCACATGGGCATCGGCAAGCTTGTAAACGCTGTCAAGGAACGTGAGGATCTCACCGTCATCCTCTAGAAAACGTATGACAGGTTCGTCAAGTCCAGTCAGTTGCTTATATGGCTCATAGCGCCCTGGATTGTGGGTACTTCTGCAGTCAAACACATATCCGCCCCCGTTGCCAGACTCATCTTCGGGAATACCTTTCCGATATGAGAAGCTGAAGACTCGCACGACTAGTGGACCTTTTCCGTCGTATTTAGAATATGTAGCTGGTCCGTCGGCCCTGTGGGCATCATAGATGTTTTTGTCGGTGGTTCTGAAACCATCGGCTCTTACCTGTGGAGCTTCTTCATCTACAGCAAACTGTGGCAATTGCGTCAGCCGATTCAACACTTCCATCAGATAAGGATAATGAAAATCCTCATGACTGATCAGTTGCCTGAGATTCGCGATGGCAGGTGGGATAGAATCGATAAAATGTTGTTTCCGCTCAAAGTAGCCTCTGAATCCATAAGCTCCCAACACCTGCATGGTACGGAAAAGGACAAAGAGTGCCAGACGTGAGATGAAATGTCGTTTGGAGGGCACTTCAGCCACATTCTTGAGCGCATAATAATATTCGTAGATCAATCGACGACGCAATTTGTCAGAATACTTTGCTGAGGCTTGCCACAGAAATGAAGCAAGATCATAATATAGGGGTCCTTTACGTCCACCTTGGAAATCGATAAACATGGGATGCCCCTGTGCGCTGAGCATGACATTGCGTGCCTGAAAGTCACGATACATGAAACTGTCGTTCGGTTCTGACAACAAGTCCTTGGTCAACAGACGGAAATTGGCCTCCAATTTCATCTCATGGAAGTCAAGTTCTGTTGGCTTGAGGAAACAATATTTGAAATAGTTGAGATCGAAGAGCACGCTCTCCTCATTAAATTCTGGACTTGGATAGCAATGTTCCCATTCAAGTCCTCTTGCGCCACGTATTTGTATTTCAGGCAACAGACGGATTGTCTCTACCAAAAGTTGCTGCTCCTTCAAGTTGTATCGTCCTCCAGCCTCACGCCCTCCTTTCAAGGCGTCGAAGAGAGAATACGACCCAAGGTCTTGCTGAAGATACCTCATGTGGTCATCACTGACGGCCACGACCTCAGGCACAGGCAACATTCTCTTCCTGAAATGTTGAGATAGATAGATAAAGGCGTCATTCTCGTCACGACTGGTCCCCACGACACCGATAATGCTTTTCCCATCGAGTGACGACAGCCGGTAATAATTTCGGTTACTGCCCGCCCCTGCAATGGCAGTCATGGTTGCCGGTTCGTAACCGAAGTGCTGAAAGTATAATTGTCGCAGTTGTTGCATTTTCAAATAGCCATAACCTTCATGATTGCTTGTCTTCCTGCTCGTCGTCATCCAGCATCCGCTGTCGTTGTCTTTCTTCCCATTCACGTCTTCGTTTATTGTCATATTGAAGCAGTAGAGAGTCGATGAGTAACAACAGCATCAAAATGCCCAATGACATCCATAACGAACGGGTCAGATAGAGTAATGCTGCCGACAGAAGGAGCAAAAACAAGATGTGAAGGATGGTCTTCTTATTCATGAGATATCACAAAGAATAGATAATTCGGGTTCAAAGTTACGAAAAAGTAGCCGATAACTCAAACATCTTATCCGTTTTTTGATTGCGACGTTTTTTTTTGGCATTTATTTTGATTTTTGTACATGATTTTGTATTTTTGCATTCATAGAAATCGTGATACTTATGCAAAACAGCAAATATCTGGTGGCAAATGATCGAGATGCTTCATGGGGTCTCACGGTAAGTACCGTGGGGATGGATGAAGTGGCTGCCAATGAGCACTATCCGACGAAAGGTCATGCTGACGGCTATTATTTCGATATGGAGCGAGGCCGTTATCTTAATGAATATCAGATGCTCTATCTGGTTGAAGGTGAGGGTTTCTTCCGTTCAGCCCATATCAAAGAGATGAAAATCAGAACTGGTGACATATTCCTTCTCTTTCCTGGTGAATGGCACAGTTATGGTCCATCACCTGGGAGCCCGTGGAAGAGTTACTGGATCGGTTTCAAAGGGAAGAACATGGATGATCGCGTGGCGGGTGGTTTTCTGCAACCTGAAAAGCCTGTCTATCATGTAGGTTTTTCCGCCGACATCGTGGAACTCTATGACAAGGCACTTAGCGCAGCCATGGAGGAAGCAGCTTATTCTCAACAACTCTTGGCTGGCATCGTCAATCATCTCATTGGTGTGATGTATTCGTTGGAACGCAACATCAAACTCAACAAAAACCATTCCCATGTGGAGATGATCAATCTGGCTCGCTTGCGCATCCGCGAGGCACTCGAGAGTGACCTCACCATTCAACGGCTGGCAGAGAATCTTGGCGTGAGTTACTCCAACTTCCGTAAATTGTTTAAGCAATATACCGGTCTTTCACCCGCACTTTACCAGCAAGACTTAAAACTTCAGCGTGCCAAGGAATTATTGTCCACCACCTCGTTGAGTATCAAGGAGATTGCTTATCGTCTCAACTTCGAGTCACCCGATTATTTCTCATCGAAATTCCGCATGAAAATGGGACAAAAGCCCAGTGAATTCAGAGAGCGTAACTCTTAATTGATGGTTTCTTCCATCATGATCGATCACGTAGACCAAATCTTTTGGTAGAAATGCCAAATATCCATGTGGCGTCAACGATGATTAACCTACTTTTGCTAAACGCTAATATTATTACAAACTACGAACAGATAAAAACAAACATGAAAAGTATTCTTGAAGGCCGTCCTGCACTCAAGCAGGAGGTGGAGAAAATTGCCGAGGTGGCAGGCTATCTCTGGCAAAACGGATGGGCAGAGCGCAATGGTGGCAACATCACAGTCAATGTGACACAGTTGATCGATGATGAGGTGAGGCAGATGCCTGCTATCAGTGAAGTAAAGCAGATCGGCACCACCCTACCTCATTTGAAAGGTTGCTATTTCTTTTGCAAAGGCACAGGCAAACGTATGCGTGACCTGGCCCGTTGGCCTATGGACAACGGAAGCGTGATCCGCATTCTCGACGACTGCGCCAGTTATGTCATCATCGCCGACAATCTGGTACAACCCACCAGTGAGTTACCCTCTCATCTCTCTGTCCATAATCACTTGATAGAGAAAGGATCGTCCTACAATGCCACCGTTCATACCCACCCCATCGAGTTGGTGGCTATGAGCCATTGTGGAGATTTTCTAAAAAAAGATGTGCTGACCAATCTCTTATGGAGTATGATTCCTGAAACCAAGGCTTTCTGTCCTCTTGGTCTTGGCATCATTCCCTATACACTTCCTGGTAGCGTAGAATTGGCAGATGCCACTCTCCAGCAATTGGATGAGTATGATGTGGTGTTATGGGAAAAGCATGGCGTGTTTGCTCAAGGCCTTGATGTGATGGATGCCTTCGACCAGATCGATGTCCTCTCCAAGAGTGCCAAGATCTATGTCAATGCCAAGTGCATGGGCTTTGAGCCACAAGGCATGAGCCAGGAACAGATGAAAGAGATGTCTGTAGCTTTCAACCTTCCGAAATAATCTCCATCTAAGCCCGTTTCAACCCACTATAACCAACAATCCGACGCCTATCAGGTGTCGGATTGTTGGTTATAGTGGATTTCGATATAATTATTATCCTTATCTCTCCTCGGACTCTCGGGGCATACCCACGCGATTAATAGTCTTCTCCGTAGCGCTCACGGGCAATACTGTCGAGCGTGCGGCCACGTGTGTTGGGGCAGCCGATGAAGCCCACCACAAGCGAGATGACCAGCAAGGCTATCATGCAATAGGCTGCCAAAGTGAATCCCTCCCCATTCTCTCCATAGATATAGGTGAACACAAGTCCCCAAACGGCAGACAGACCTCTGACGATGAAAAACATCAGTCCTTGTGCACCTGCGCGGAATTTGGCGGGGAAGAGTTCTGAGCCCCATAATGCATAGAAGATCTGAGGTGAGGAACCTCCCTGGATGCCCCAGAGGATGGCAAACATCCATAAACCGGCCAGGCCATTGGCGCCCACGGTGACGATGATCACCCATGCGCTGATGGCGACGAGCAAGCCAAAGACATAGATGGCTTTGTGGCTGGTCTTGTCTATCAGTTTCGAGACGATGAAGGTCACACTCACAATGATCGCCCATTGGATGCAATTCATCCAGTTGGCCTGCTCGTTGCTCACGCCACCGGCCGTCTCATAGATATGTGGCTGAAAGAAGCCCATCACCGACGCTACTAGGTTCCATGTCAGATAGATGGTGGCCAGGAAACAGACGGTCTTGATGGCGGTCTTGTTGGAGAACAGCACGCCGAAGGCATGCAGCAATCCGGTATCCTCGCCCTTTGCCTTGGCTGCGGCTTTCGCGGCTTTCCACTCGCTGCTCTCATCCAGTTTGCGTTGCAGGTTCCATGCGATGAAAGCCACGATGAAGAGGGAGAAGAAGACAATACGTGAGCTGAACACATTGGTGGCATTTTCTGAGAGCGCATCGCCACCAAACAGATGGGCGACACTCTCCACCCAGCCAAACAGGTAACCACCGGGAGCAAACAACATGCCCAGCAGTAGGATGACCATCGGGCCGAATCCCCATGACATTTGGGAGATGCAGATGTTTCGTCCACGATTGTTCACCTCTGAACTCTCAGAAATATAGGTCCATGATGCCGGAACACCGATACCTACAGATATTCCGGTGATGAGAAAACCGCAAAGCAACATCGGGAAATTCACACTGCAGATGACGAGTGCGACGCCCAACATGTAAACCAACAAATTATAGGTGTAGATAAACTTTCGCCCATACTTGTCGGCAAGGAAACCACCGATGATGGCACCGATAGCGGCACCGAGACAGTTGGCACTGATGAAATTGAGCCATCCCAGGTGCACTTCAGACAATCCGAGATAATTCTGCCATAATGTCAGTCCGCTGGCGCCGGCCACGATAGCACCGGCATCTAAATAATTGGTGAGAGAGACGGCGAGCGTGCTTCTCAGACTTCCTTTGCTATTCGACATATCAGATCGTATTTACTAGTTACCGTTTCGAGGTGACATCGCGCTCATACTGTTGTATGGCGGCAATATATTCCTCACCCACAGGAACATTGTTCTTCAGGTTGAAATAATCGAATACAGCACCGAAAGGCAGAGACTTGGCTTCTTCCATCAAGGCCAGACGCTCGAAATAGAGGCCGTTGTCCTCATACTCGCGCAGTTTGGCTTTCGGCTCCAGCAGTGCTTGCAGGATACATTTCTGCGTGGCTCTCGTGCCGATGATATAGGCACCGATACGGTTGATGCTGGCATCGAAATAATCCAGGCCCACGTGTGCACGGTCGAGAGCATCGGAGCGCACCAGTTCCTTGAACAGGTCGAGTGTCTGGTCGTTCATGATGGTCACATGGTCGGAGTCCCAGCGCACCGGACGGCTCACATGGAGCATCAGTTCTGGCACATACATCAGCAGGGTTGAGACGAAGTCTGAGACGTTCTCCGTGGGCTCATAATGGCCGGTGTCGATGGTGAACATCTGTTTGCGTGTCGAGCAGTAGGCGGTATAGAAATCATGTGAGCCCACCGTATAACTCTCCAAACCGATACCGAAGAGTTTGGCCTCAAAGCAGTTTTTCACTCCGTCGAGTTTTTCCGCCATGATCTCATCGAGGGATGCGGCAAGGATCTCACGGTATTTCTTTCTCTGCACGGGCATGTCCTTCATACCGTCATGCACCCAGATATTCATGATACAGGGATCATTCTGTGCCTTACCCATAGCATCGGCAATCCTGCGGCAACGCTTGGTATGCTCAATCCAGAAGTCTCTGATGCCTTTGTCGGGATTAGAGAGGGTGAGGTCACCGCTTTTCGGATGTGAGAAAGAGGTGGAGTTGAAGTCCAGTTTCATGTTGTTTTCCTTTGCCCAATCGATCCAGCTCTGGAAATGCTTGACTTCCACCTGGTCACGGTCGACGAAAGTGCCTCCGAAGTCACCATAGATCTCATGCAGGTTGAGACGGTGGTCGCCGGCAATCAAAGTCTTGACAAACTCGATATCCTTGCGCACCTCGTCGATGTTGCGTGCACGACCGGGATAGTTGCCTGTGGTCTGGATGCCACCTGTGAGTGCTTCGTTACGCTCAAAGCCCACCACGTCGTCGGTCTGCCAGCAGTGAAGTGAGATTTGCTGTTTTTGTAGTAGTTCAAGTACTGCATCAGTGTCAACACCGATGGCTGCGTAGCGCTCTTTGGCCACGGCATACGCTTTCTCAATCAGTTCTGCTTTCATTAGATTGTGTTTTTAAGTTAAAAATGTTGTTATTGATGATTTTTATTGTTTCTGATTCTATTGATTATTTTGTCGTTTCTGATTCCACGATATCGAGGTATCGCTCATATGCTTTTTCCCACAGATCATGATCCTGCGGAACAAAACGCTTCATCTCGATGCTTCGGGCGATGATCTCACGCATTTCCCAAATGTCATCCACTGCCCCACAGGCTTTGGCCTGCAGCATGATGTTGCCGATGGCGGTGCCTTCCTGTGGTCCGGCGAGAACCTCTACCCCAGTCGCGTTGGCCGTGAATTGGTCAAGATACTCGTTGAGCGACCCTCCTCCGATGATGTGCAGGGTATGGATGTCAAAGGAGGCGAATTCTTTCAGCCATGTGAACACCTGTTTGTAGCGTAGTGCGAGGCTGTCGAAGATGCAGCGGCATATCTCTGCGTATCCCTCTGGTACGTGCTGATTGGTCTTGCGGCAATAGTTTTGGATGGCTTCCACCATCGAGGCGGGATTGACGAAAGTGGTATCATCAGGATTGATGAAGCTCTGGAAAGGCTTTACTTTCATGGCGTCCGCCTGCAGTTCGCTGTGTGATTTGGGCGCATCTGTCCATTCCTTACGGCATCTCTCATACAGCCACATGCCACAGATGTTTTTCAGGAAACGGGTAGTACCCTCCACGCCACCTTCATTGGTGAAGTTATAGTTGTAACTACGCTCGTTGATGATGGCTTCTTTGGTCTCAATACCCATGAGGCTCCAGGTGCCGCTGCTGAGATAAGCGAATTGCTCATTCTTGGCGGGAACGGCTGCCACGGCGCTGGCGGTGTCATGGCCGGCCACGGCAATCACCGGAACCGGTCCGAGTCCGGTCATGGCCTGCACCTCTTCTGTGAGTGTGCCGATGACGGTGGCAGGATTGACCATTTTTCCGAAATGTGCTTTTGTCAGCCCCACGCTACCGAGCAAGGTGTCATCAAGTTGCTTCGTCTTCGGGTCAAGGATCTGGGAGGTGGAGGCAATGGTATACTCACAGACTTTCTTTCCTGTCAGCATATAACTGAGACAATCAGGCACAAAGAGCACCGAGGTGGCATTCTTGAGTGCGGCATCGCCATGGCGTCTCATGGCATATAGCTGAAACAGGGAGTTGAAGTTCATGAACTGTATGCCGGTGATATCATAGACACGTTTTTTGTCGATGCACTTCTCAAAATATTCCTCCATCATGCCGAATGTATGAGGATCGCGGTATGCTCTCGGGTTGCGCAGGATTGCCTGGTCGTCACCGATACACACGAAGTCTACTCCCCAAGTGTCGATGCCGATTGACGTGATGGGAATCTCTCTCTTTGCGGCGATAGTAAGTCCCTTGATGATTTCAAGATAAAGAGCATAGATATCCCAGTAGAAATGACCTCCGGTCTGGATGAGATGGTTGTCAAACCGGGTAAGTTCTTCTAAAGAAAAAGATTGATTGTCTAAAGAGCCAATGATGGTGCGTCCACTGGTGGCACCCAGGTCGACGGCGAAGAAATATTGATGATTTTCCATAATACGGGAGTTTGTTTTTGCAAATGTAGATATAAAAGTTTTCCTTCGCCTATTGATTTTGATTTTCAAGCTATGAGATTTGCCCAATAAAAAAATCGGATGTCTCACGACAACCGATTTTCAAAAAACAAACTACTTAAAAACTAATCTACTAAAACAAATCAAAAAAATATCTTCAGTTTTACTGCTTCTAACTTTTGGTATGCAAAAGTACTTACATTTTAATATTCCCACAAACTTTAAGCGAGTTTTTTTTGATAAAAAAAGTAAAATAATCAACAAATAAAGGGGAAAGCATTCGCTTCCCCCTCTTATTGTTAAGTCGACTTGTCATTTTTACATCATTCCGCCCATTCCTGGAGCACCTCCCATCGGCATGGCTGGTTTCTCCTCGGGTTTGTCGACGATCAGACATTCTGTGGTAAGGAACATGCCAGCGATGGATGCTGCGTTTTCCAATGCCACACGTGCCACCTTGGCAGGATCGATGACACCACTCTTGCGCAAATCCTCATACACATTGGTATGTGCGTTGTATCCGAAGTCACCCTCGCCCTCACGCACTTTCTGTACGACGACAGCACCTTCTCCACCAGCATTGATGACGATCTGGCGAAGGGGTTCCTCGATGGCTCTTGCAACGATGTTGATACCAGTCTGCTCGTCAGCGTTGTCCCCCTTGAGCCCAACCAGAGAGTTAAGTGCGCGGATATAGGTGGTTCCTCCACCAGCGACCACACCTTCCTCGATGGCTGCGCGTGTAGCGCAAAGAGCATCGTCTACGCGGTCTTTCTTCTCTTTCATCTCCACTTCGCTGTTGGCACCAACATAAAGAACAGCCACACCGCCTGAAAGTTTGGCCAGACGTTCCTGCAACTTCTCTTTGTCATAGGAGCTGGTCGTATTGGCGATCTCATTCTTGATGGCAGCCACGCGGTCGGCAATCTCTTGTTTTGAACCGGCACCGTCAACAATTGTGGTATTGTCTTTGGAGATAGTCACCTTATCACATGTTCCGAGCATATCGAGAGTGGTCTGTTCCAATTTGAGACCTTTTTCCTCACTGACGACTACACCTCCGGTCAGCACAGCGATATCCTCGAGCATAGCTTTGCGACGGTCACCGAAACCAGGTGCTTTGACAGCACATATTTTCAGACCGGAGCGCAGGCGGTTGACCACCAGTGTAGTGAGTGCCTCTGAATCCACATCCTCTGCGATGACGAGCAATGGTCTTCCACTCTCTGCGGCAGGCTGCAAGATGGGAAGGAACTCCTTGATGTTGCTGATTTTCTTGTCATAGATAAGGATGTATGGGTTGTCGAAAACACACTCCAGTTTGTCGGGATCTGTCACAAAATAGCCGCTCAGATAACCGCGGTCAAACTGCATTCCCTCAACCACTTCGATGTGTGTGTCACGGCTTTTGCTCTCCTCGATGGAGATGACACCGTCTTTTGATACTTTGCGCATAGCGTCTGCCAGCAGTTTACCAATCTCCTTGTCGTTGTTGGCACTGACAGTAGCCACTTGCTCAATCTTGTCATAGTTGTCGCCCACTTTCTCAGAACTGCTGGCGATAAAATCGACGACAGCCTTGACTGCCTTGTCGATACCACGTTTCAGATCCATGGGATTGGCTCCTGCGGTAACGTTTTTCAGTCCCTCGTTGATGATGGCCTGTGCCAACAGGGTTGCTGTGGTCGTACCGTCACCAGCATCATCGCCAGTTTTTGAGGCTACACTCTTCACCAGCTGAGCACCGGTGTTCTCAAACGGATCTTCCAGTTCGATTTCCTTTGCCACGGTGACACCATCCTTGGTGATTTGTGGTGCGCCGAACTTCTTCTCAACCACCACGTTGCGGCCTTTAGGACCAAGTGTTACTTTAACGGCGTTAGCCAATTGGTCTACACCCTGCTTCAACAGGTCACGGGCCTCAATATTGAATTTAATCTCTTTTGCCATAATACTGTTTTTTTAGATTATCCTACGATTGCGAGTACGTCGCTCTGACGCATAATAAGGTATTTCTCACCCTCAAATTCCACTTCTGTACCGGCATATTTGCCATAAAGCACTGTGTCGCCTTCTTTCAGCACCATCTCTTCATCTTTGGTACCTTTTCCGGCGGCAATCACTTTACCCTGAAGGGGTTTTTCCTTTGCGGTGTCGGGGATGATGATACCTCCGACTTTCTCCTCTGCTGGTGTGGGGAGGATCAAAACTCTGTCTGCTAATGGTTTGATGTTCATAATTAATAATTATTGAATAGTTATTGAAATCTGCTGATGTAATAGCATAAATCGTGCCAAATTTTCTTCTGGCACGATGAAATAATCAATTAAATACAATTTGTCAGTCGAAATGACAGGTTTGACACCTGATTTCTTCTTGATTATCCATAATGTTTGACATGATAGCCAAAGACTATTTCCCCACATATTTAAAATAATACCAATAGGTATTTCCAAAAGTGCGCCTTAGCATGTTGGAAGCACTTGAGCCAAGATGAACCTTCTCCAATTCTCTGAAGTCATGAAAATCTGTCTCAACGATATTGTCCACGTGTGAGGGCATAGGTTTTCCTGAATAATAGAGTTGGAAGACCAATGCTTCTGCATAATGACGTTGCTCTATTGTGTCGGGGTAATAATTGACAATGGCCTCTGCGAAACTATTGATTTTTTTATCAAGAAGCATGCCGGTCAGTTGATATTCTCTTTTAACGGCAGGTTGCCGAGCATACAATTTGATGATACTGTCTGGCAATAGGATCGTTCGGCTGTTGATACTGTCGGGTATCAGCGTCTTAGAGGATCCGGCGACAGGATAATGAAAGAAACGGTTGCCTAATTGTTGTTCTTTAGCAAGGATGTGGGCTCTCAGCATCGTAAGTGAGGGGTCTGTAGCCAATGACTTTTTCCCCACCTTCAAGGCTTCCTCATACTTCTCTTCAAGAAGCAGTTTTTCTATCTTCATGCGGTAATGAAACACTTCGTCTCCATTACTGAACAGGCCCACACCTAGAAACATCGCCACCATGGTCAGCATATTGATCCAGGTATTTCTGGAGAACCATCCGTTGCTCGCTGATTCTGGTTCAAATGGTTCCAATTGTCGGAGCACCCAAACCAATCCCGCAAAGATGATAAGGAGCAGAGGGAAAGCAATGATCCATCCGCCAAAGGAAAAGCCTAGATCTATCTCCGAACTGACATCGGTGATGATTGTCAGAAGAAGTAATGAGGGAAAATAATTGAGCGAGTAGGCTCGCTTTTTCAGTCGGGTGATTTTCGCCACATAAACTTGCAGGAGAAACAGGAAGAGGGTGATCAGCAATGCACCGACCAATTTCCCATAATGCGTCTGTCCCTCAGAGAGCACATGTTGCCCTGCTGCCAAGATATCTGCTTGGTAGTCATAGAGATAGGTAAACGAGAATATCCAAAATGCGACAGCACACACCACCTTGGTATAAAAATATCGGGAAGGTTGGTTGTTGACTGCCAGAAGATACGCCATGTCTGTTTTTTCGATCGCTATGAATGACAGGCGGGGCCACAATATGCCCCGCCTGCTAAATGTATGAGGTTAAGAATCAGTTTTTCTTCAGTACGACGGCCGACCGTGCGGGAATATACAGCTTAAGCCATTCCTTATGGTCTTCCACATAGAGTGGATCAAAGTTGGTGAAATGTGTCATGGTGTCATCCGCCAGTCCGTTGCCGCCAAAGTCCTTGGAATCTGTATTAAGAACCACATTGTAGGAACCTGTCGGCACGAGGAATCCATAATCTGTAAACGACCGTGTCGGACTGAAGTTGAACACAAACACCAGATCTCCTCTCATGAAGGCAAGCACTTGGTCACCATCATTATGCCAGATTTCCTGAACAGGTGTTTTCTGGAAGTTTTTCTGGGATTTGATAACCGTGAGCATCTGTTTGTCGAAATCTCCAAGCCAGTGGTAGCACAATTCGTGGTTATCGACCAGGTTCCATTGTCTGCGAGCATATTTATAACTCCAACCGTTGCCTTCGCGTGGGAAATCGATCCATTCCGGATGTCCGAACTCATTCCCCATGAAGTTGAGGTATCCTCCGTTGATGGCAGCTGCCGTCACAAGACGGATCATTTTATGAAGGGCAATGCCACGGTGAGCCATGTCGTTTTCATCACCTTTCTTGAAATGCCAGTACATATCCGCATCGATCAAACGGAAGATGATGGTCTTGTCACCGACAAGCGCCTGGTCATGGCTCTCGCAATAACTGATCGTCTTCTCGTCAGGTCTGCGGTTTTTCACCTCCCAGAAGATGGAACTGGGCTTCCAGTTCTCGTCACTGAGTTCTTTGATGGTCTTGATCCAGTAGTCAGGAATATTCATGGCCATGCGGTAATCGAAGCCATAACCTCCGTCAACGAATTTGGCTGCCAGTCCTGGCATACCGCTCACCTCCTCGGCGATGGTCACTGCATGCGGGTTCACCTCATGGATGAGTTGATTGGCCAAGGTGAGATAGCAGATGGCATTGTCATCCTGGTGACCGTTGAAGTAGTCTCCATAGTTGGTGAATGCCTCTCCCAGTCCATGGCTGTAATAGAGCATGGAGGTGACACCATCAAACCTGAATCCGTCGAAATGATATTCCTCAAGCCAGTATTTGCAGTTGGAAAGCAGGAAGTGGATGACTTCGTCTTTTCCGTAGTCGAAACAGAGAGAGTCCCAAGCCGGATGCTCATGCTTGTCGCCAGGATAGAAGAACTGGTTGGGATCGCCAGCCAGGTTGCCAAGTCCTTCCACCTCGTTTTTCACGGCATGTGAGTGCACGATATCCATGATGACAGCGATGCCATGCTGGTGGGCAGTGTCGATCAGTTCCTTCAGTTCCTCTGGTGTACCAAAACGGCTGGAGGCAGCGAAGAAGGAGCTGACATGATATCCAAATGATCCGTAGTAAGGATGTTCTTGAATGGCCATGATCTGGATGCAGTTGTAGCCATCGGCGATCACCCTTGGCAACACATTGTCCTTGAACTCTAGATAAGAGCCCACTTTCTCCGCATCCTGTGACATACCGATATGGCATTCATAGATGAGCAACGGGTTCACATTAGGTTTGAAGTTTTTCTTTTTCCAGGTATAGGGCTCTTCAGGACTCCACACCTGTGCGGAGAAGATCTTAGTCACTTCATCCTGCACCACTCTTTGTGCCCATGCTGGGATGCGCTCTCCTTCTCCTCCGTTCCAATGCACATGCATTTTGTAGAGGTCACCATGCTTCATGGCTTTCTTGGGCAGTTTCAGTTCCCAATTGCCTGTGCCGGGCACTCTTTTGGCGCGATATTTCTCTGTCTCTGTCCAGTCGTTGAAGTCACCTACGAGATAGATGTCAGTGGCATTGGGAGCCCACTCGCGGAACACCCATCCACCCCGTGCCGTACGATGAAGTCCGAAATAGTCATAACCCGATGCGAAGTCACGCAGCGTGGTCTTTCCGTTGCGGGTGAGTTGGTTAATCTTCCATACTGCATGGTCATGTCTTCCTCTGATTGCATCCTCGAAAGGTTCCAGATAGCCGTCATTGGCCACCAGACCGATGTGTTTGGGTGCAGTCTTTCTTGTTCTTTTGACCGTGGTTTTGGAAGCGGTCGTTTTCTCTGCTGTTTTCTTGGTTGTTTTTTTCTCTTCCATGATGTTAGCTGTTAGTTTGGTTTCTGTCAGTTAGCATTTTACTTTGAAGATAGCCTTCCTGATTTCGGGTTGCTCTGTGATGCAGGGAGCATGTCCGTCTTGCGGGAAGAAGATAGCAAACATGCCTGGTTGGCATGTCACCAGACTTTGTGAGGCCACACCAGGGAATTTGGTGATGTCCTTTTCTTCATTGTAATCACCGTCGGGCAAGCATGCTTCAGGAATATATCCGTAAGTCTCTTTTCCCGACAAGGGTATCTGAATGTCTGCCATCACACGGTGTGTTTCCACGACGGCTTCTTCAGGTGTCTTTCCTTTAGCCGTCTGAATATTGACAAAGAGGTCTTCTCCTTGAATAAGATGTTTTCCATCAGCCATCTTTTGGAGATCGTTTTCCTTAAGGAATGCACACACCACCTCAAAGAGAGGGTTCAGATGGGCATACTGTTCAAAATGTTGTAACGTATCAATAATCATAATGATATTATTTATGGTTTCTCATTGATTGAAGGTATATCTTTCTCAGTCCACGTATCGTCTGCCATTGGCGTAATGTCCTCTGGCTGTGACTTGTCCGTTTTTGTTTTTCTCCACGAAGTTGCCGTCGCGCTCACCGTTTTTGTAGGAACCTTCGAAGCGTTTTCCGTCTCTGGTTTCCTCGATAGCCTGTCCGTGACGGATACCGCGGTGGAAATTACCTCTGAATCTGGAACCGTCATGATAATGGATGATGACAAGACCTTCAAACTTTCCGTCTCTAAACTCACCCTCAAAACGGTCACCGTTCTTTTTCGTCAGTTTTCCGTTGCCGCTTTCCTTGTCTTTATACCAGCTGCCGGTATAGACATCACCGTTGGCCCAAAAATAGGTTCCGCTTCCCGATTTCTCCCCATCAAGGAATCTTCCGGTATACCGGTCTCCACTTTTATATTTCACTGTTCCGAGGCCGGTGCGCTCTCCTCTGACATATTCTCCTTCATAGACATCACCGTTACCGAAGGTATAGACCCCTTTTCCATGTGGCAGGTCAGCGTTCCAGAAGCCGACATATTTGTCATTGCCCTCATAGAAATTCGTCCCTTTTCCCGAACGCTCGTTATCTACCCAGTTGCCGGAATAATAGACACCATTTCCCCAGACGAAGACGCCTTGTCCGTTTTTCATGTCATTCTTCCAACTACCTTCATAATATTGTCCAGTGGAGAAGGTATATTTGCCATATCCCTCTCTCTTATCCTGCACCCATTCTCCGTCATAGACATCGCCGTTATAATAATACATGATGCCCTTGCCGTTTTGGTAGTCCTTATACCAGAGGCCAACATATTTGTTGTTGTTCATGAAATAGAAAGTTCCTTTTCCGTGTTGCTGATTTTGGAACCATTCTCCCTCATATTTTTCTCCGTCGGAGAAGGTGAAAACTCCATATCCTTGTCGTTTTCCTTTCACGAACTCCCCTTTATATGAGTCTCCATTGGGATATTTGGCCACGCCCTTCCCGTGTGCTTTGTTGCCCACCATCTCACCATTGTAAACCGCACCATCCTTCATGGTGTAAGTGCCAATGGTAACTTTCTGAGCATCAGCCATAAAAGGCCATAGCAAGATGGACAGAAACAGGACAAATTGACTCGATTTCATTTCTTCTTCGGATTTTCACCCCAAAAGTACGAAATTTTAATGGAGAATCCGCTTTATTTTTGCATTTTTTATCTTTAAGATGTGATTTTTCATCAAAGATGTCATCTTTGTGTTTATCCATCAGTCATCCGCGGTGTAGTGAAAGGGTGTCAGAGCTTATTGAGAAATCTCCCTCACATCGTTGTCACCGGGTTTGAACACCAGTCCTTTGCAGGTTTTTTCATCGGCCTTATACGCCTTTAACTGCATCTTTTCCCATTGTATCTTGTCGGTGCATTGTGCCACAGGTACGTGAGGAATGAGCGAGCCGTCTCTGACAAGAATAATGCAAGGAATTTTTCCGGCTTCGAGATACTGGTAACCGCCCTCATACACTTTTCCGTTTTGATAGTCGATCCATTTGCCCTTTGGCAGATAGCATACCCTGCCAGTCGCCGATTCCATCAATGGGGCCACGAGCATCTGTGATCCGAAAAGGTATTCATCTTCCACAAGCCAGGCTCCAGGGTCTTCAGGAAATTCCACGAAGAGCGCCCTCACCATCGGCAGTCCACGGTTGCTGCAGTCCTTGGCCTGGGCATAGACATAAGGCATCAGTTGGTATTTCATTTCCGCACATTCACGGAATGCCTTCGTGAACGACTCACTGATGAGCCAGGGTTCGGTAGGCGGTGCGCCATGTGCCCTTGTGTGTGACGACAAGAAACCGAAGGGCAACCACCGGCGATAGATGTCTTCCGGTGAAGCTGTGACGAAACCGCCCATGTCATGGCTCCAGAATGAGAAGCCACTCAGTCCGAAACTCAGTCCGCCTCGGAGATCGCCCAGCAGTCCGATGTTGTTGGTCGCCGCATCTCCTCCCCAGTGTAGCGGATAACGCTGTGAACCGGCCCAAGCACTGCGTGCCCAGATCACGCCCTCACCGGCATGATCTTTCACGGCATTCCACAGGGCTTTGTTGTATCGCAGCGGATAGAGGTTATGCTCATAGAATCCTGTCTTCCCGCTGGCATAGAGTCCGTTGAAAGGAGCTGCCTCTCCGAAGTCGCACTTGATAGCCCTCACGCCCTGGTCGATGAGCCCGCCGATTTTATCTTGATACCATTTCACCGTTTTGGGATTGGAGAGGTCTAAAACGGCATCCTCGTAGGGCATTCCTCCCATGGCATTGGCCACCTGCATGTGTCCTTCCACCAATTCGTTGAAATACCGGTTCTTAGGTGTGAAATAGGGTAATTGCCACAGACAGACCCTGAAACCGTCATTTTTCATGGATTTCAGCATTGCCACAGGGTCTGGAAATCTGTCTTTGGCAAACTGATAGTCACACTGCCAGTCAACACCAAACCATCCCGTATCAAAATGAATCACATCGGATGGAATCTTGTGGCTTCTGAGTTGGTGTGCGATATCAAGGCCTTCAGCCTGTGAGAAATAGGTGATTCGGCTCATCCATGTGCCAAAAGTCCATAGCGGCAACATGGGACTTTTACCTGTGATATTGGTATAGGCATCCAAGATCTGTTTGGGTTCGCCGAAAAAGACAAAGAAATCCATGGTCTCATCTCCCATAAAGAGGCGTTGTGCACCGATGTAACTGGCTCCGAAGTCACAGGTGACCGGTGCACTGGTGTGCATGAAGATGCCATACCCTCTGTTGCTGAAAAAGAAGGGAACGGGTTTATACATACCGTCGGTCTCGGGTCCCTGAGGGTCTGTCACATAGAGATGCACCTTCTGCCCCACCTTGTTGAGTGAGGTGAATGACTCTCCGCATCCATAGATACGCTCACCCGGTGAAAGCAGAAAAACGGGGTTGATGCTCCTAGAGTTGTCTGCTCCTCGCTTGATGAAAGAGAAGGGCAATAATTTCACCTGTGTTGAATCATTGTCGATGATGGCTCTGGTCTGTGTGAGTATTTTTCCTTTTTTGTCTTTCAGAATGATGCGCCAGGGATACTTTTGGATCTCCACGATGCCATGTTGGCTTCTGTAAGTGATGCTGTTGCCCTTGCTCTCCACCGTCCATCCGTTGGCGGCAGCCTTCAGATTGGCAGTGGTGTTCTTTTGCTTGAATCCGTCAGCAAACATCGGGTCATCGGCATCACTGTCAACCGGAGTAATAGGAGTGGTGAGCATCCGGATACGCACCGTACGGTCATCAACAAACTGCATGGAGAATCCTAAATTGGGATCATTATCATACTGCGTATCAGGGAAATCAAGCATCTGCATCCTCACAGGCCAGTATCCGTTGAGGTTGAACGCTTGTCTGGGCGAGAGCCGATACCGCTTCCAGTTCACTTTTCCTGTAGCGTTGTTGGCGTCAAAATCAACCAGACTGTCGGCCAAGAAATAGGTGTTCGACAGGTCATAGAAATCCGTTGACATGTCCTTGGCGTTGTTTTGTAGGTATTGCACACCAGCGTTGGTCTGTATCTGCGCATGAATAGAAAGGCTGACCCAAACAGCGACCATCAACAAGAGATTCTTTTTCATAGATATAAGATTTTTATTTACATTTTTTTACTTTACGTCCAATCATGAATGTCAAACAGCAGGACTTGTCAATGCAACCGTTTAGATTCACAATCTGGACAAATGCCTTTTACCATATAATTGACAGTGTGCACCACATATCCTTCAGGTACATCGAGTGGTGGTATGATCGTGTGGTCAAGACAGAAGATACGACCACAACACTCACAATGAAAATGGGGGTGCACGTCGTCATCCTCATGAGGGTCATCGCTCATACATAGTTCATATCTGATACCGCCTTCATCTTCTATCACATGCACCAGATGACTTTTTCTGAAGAGGGTGAGTGTCCTGAAAATATTTGACTTATCGATCGTCATTGACATCATTTCCAGTTCAGAGAGCGACAAAGGCCTTTGAGCTGCAGACAACAATTTAGCCACCATCAGCCGGTTGGCAGTGGGTCTGATGTCGTGTTGCTTGAGCAGTTCAATCCACCGATGTTTTTCCATTTCGTTATTTTTCTGCGAAATTAGTGCTTTTCAGGCAAAAAACCAACATTTCGTCTCTTGAAAATGAACAGAAAGGACTAAAATAGGACAAAAAAAGGAGATGAATTTGTCTATAAGCCATCATTTATGTAACTTTGCAGTCCCAAAATGACACATATCTCATTTGTAAATATTCATTATGAAGTTTTTTCTGACCTCTCTGATATCAGTTTTCCTGTTTTGTGGAACTGTTTCGTCAAAAGATAGTAACTCACAGCAAGCCCGACAGTTGTTTGACCAGACCTACGATATGGTTTTTGGCGACCAAGGTTGCACACTCCATTATGACGTCAACATTATCGGGATTTATAAAACCGCAGGTACCATTTGGTATAAAGGCAAGAAAAGCAAGTTTGTGGAATCCCGCCATTCGAGTTGGAACAACGGAATGTATGATTTTCGTGTTGACCATAAGAAAAAGACGGTCTCTCTTTTCCACGCCAACTCCACGAAAAAAGACAAATACGCCGGTAAGTTCACGTTCAATCGTGATGATTATAACTACAGCATGGAGGACAGCAACGAGGGGCTCGTCATCAATCTCGATGCCCGTCGGAGCGTGAAAGGAATCAAACATGCCAAAGCCATCATCGACAAAAAGACTCATGCCCCCAAAAGTCTTAAACTCAAAGTCTTATGGTTTTGGACAACCGTTAGAATCTCTCAGTTCAAGAGTGGGGGCATCAGCGACGACGAGTTCAAGTTTCCCGCCAGCCAATTCAAGACCTTTCAGTTCTACGACAAACGCGATGAGAACTGATGAAGGTGATTTGAAGAAAATTTATTTGTTCTTTTTATAATACTGCAAACCGGCTACGACGTTTTTCTTCACGCAGTCGGAAGAGAGTGTTGCGCCTGTCACGCCATCCACTTTTTCTTTCAGAGCCTTGTTCACTGTGAGACCATTCCATTTGTCAAGCATCTGCTTTTTCACTTTGAAAAAATATTTGGGCGTCTCGTCATTGGGCAATGCTTCTATTTTCTCAATTTTATTATTAGAGATATAGATCTTCAAAGGTGTTGTGCTTATGTATCCTTTGACATTGGTACAAAGAGAAGTGGTGTTGATGACCACCTGTTTGCCATTTTTGGTCATGACACCATCACCAGGCATGGCACTGGTGAGAATGCCAACAATCATGATGGCTCCTGCTATTTTCCTGAAACTTTTCATCTTCATCTTTATAAAAAACTATTTTTCTTAATTGATTATTAATTGATTATTTCATGCCTTCCACCTTGTATCCGGCATTTTTTAAGAGATTCAACAGTCCCTGCTCTCCAACCAAATGGGCGGCACCGACAGCGAAGAAGGTAGGTGCTTGCTTCATAAGGTCTGGCATCTTGGTCATCCAGTTGCGGTTGCGGTCATAAATGAGCACATTCAATTCCTCTTCCGAACTGTCGCATTCGTCATTGAGTTTATCATCAGTGATCTTTTCTATGCGATCCAAATCCTGGGCATGATAGGCATCTACCAGGTCACAGGTGAGTTGCATCTGATAATCTTTATGTTTCACCATGCACACCAGCAGTTGTTTCTGCCGCTCCAGCGTCTGGCTTTTAAAGAGGGCGTGTATCTGATCGTCAACCGACTCCAAACCTTTCACAGCCTTTCCTTTCGAGGCGCCAAATGTCTGAACGTATGTGTCAATGCCGTCATTTACATTGAAATTAGGTGATTTTTTCAAATACATCAGCAATGACAGTTGCGTGACCAATGCCGAAGGGGTCATTTTTCCCAGACTCGATGCCACCATTGGATTGGTGAGTTTCACACCCATCATTTCCTCCACAAAACTGTCGAGTGCCTTCAGTTCATCAGCAGACAGCAGTTGCATCAGCGTCTGTCCCTCAGGCAGCATCATGGCTTGTTGCATCTTGGCCATATTTTCAGGGCTTGCGACCTCTGACATCACCAACTCACCACATACTTGCCGTGAGGCATCCATCGCAGCATGAAAACCTGGAATGGTGTCAGTGAAGGAAGAGGAGGCTAAATGATAAGTGCCCAACAAATAGGAAGGTTCTGTCAGTCCCTGACCCGAAATCCGGTAGAGCAATTGTGCCTGTGCAGAGAAGGTCAATGACAGCAGACAGAAAAACAACACGATGATTTTTTTCATTTTGTCAAGAATATTGATAAATCTTGTGCAAATTTACGATGTTCGCCCCAAATTGTCTGTAAAAAATCCGTTAAATAAATGAAACAGATAATTAAAGAATGATAATGAAAAAGGATACTTTGAACGATTTTTTTGGAGAAGTTATGAATTTTGTTTAATTTCGCAGCATCAACGACAATCACCACTTGGCATCATGACACCCGCCATCCTTCCAGAGGTTAGATAAGCCACATTTACCATATAATTTGTTGATAGATTATGAGATATAAAATCACTCTTTTAGCCGCATTATTCATCCACCTGAGTGCCACAGCCCAGACTCCACGGGAAGACATTCATACCAATATCTACCGATCAGGCGCCAACTACTACGCCTATCCTGGTCCTATCCAACAGCAGCTGACACCGGCACCAGCAGGCTACTCTCCTTATTATATAAGTCATTACGGCCGTCATGGTTCGCGTCACCTCATCGAGAATAGTGACTACGACCGCGCCTACCGGATTCTGATGCGCGCTGACTCCCTCAACAAGCTCACCTCCTTTGGCAAGGATGTCCTCCACCGTGTGAGCACCATCCGTGATGATGCCCGCCGCCGTCATGGTGAACTGACCCTTCTCGGTGCCCAACAGCATCAGGCCATCGGCAGCAGGATGTATGAGCGTTTCCCAGAAGTGTTCCGGGGAAAGACACCCATCGATGCGAAGAGCACGGTGGTCATCCGTTGTATCCTCTCCATGGAGAACGGACTTCAGGGGCTTCTCCGCCACAACCCCGACCTGGATATCCGTCATGATGCGAGTGAGCACGACATGTGGTACCTGAATTTCAACGACCGCGAGCTCAACAAACGTAAAATGCCTGATGATGTGAAAAAAGTGTATGATGACTTTTGCCAGCGGCATCAGCATCATGACCGCATCATGGGTCTTTTGTTTAATGATGACAACTACTGGAAGAACGAGGTGAACACACAGACCCTGGTCTATCATCTGTATAAGTTGGCTTCCAACCTCCAGAGCACCGAATTGCGCCATGAGATGACGCTCTACGATATCTTCAACGAGGATGAGCTCTATGACAACTGGCTTCAGACCAACGCTTGGTGGTACATCCACTATGGTCCGTGCCCACTCAATGGCGGTATTTCTCCCTATTCACAACGCAACCTGTTGCGGGTGATGATCGAGGAAGCCGACAGTTGCCTCAGTCTCCCCCACCCTGGCGCCACACTCCGGTATGGACATGAGGTATGTGTGATGCCTCTTGTCTGTCTGTTGGAGCTTGACGATTTTGGGCGGCCGATCAGCGATCTCGAACAACTCGATGACGAGGGATGGGCCTGTTACAAGATTTTTCCGATGGGATGCAACGTACAACTCATCTTCTACCGTCCCGACAGTGGCGAGGGCGATATCCTGATGAAGGTACTGCTCAATGAGAATGAGGCACGTCTACCTTTGAAGGCTGTCAGCGGACCCTATTATAAGTGGAAAGATTTCCGAGACTACTTCCTCGTCAAACTCAACCGTTTCAGGCTGGATGCCAACGAGTAAAAGATATTAAGATAAATCGTATACTATTTTTATATAAAACCCAAACTATCATGAGAACATTCTATTTTTCATTCGTCATGTTTCTTTTCATTCTCACGGGATGCGGCAAGTCTGGCAGTGGAACGGAATCCGTCAGTGAATCCCCTTCGTCTGAAGGCGGAAGCGAAAACAGTTCTGTAGCTTCCGTACCAGCTGGTGACCGCCAAAGCGACACCTATATAATCTCTCGTGTACAGGCCATCTACGATGATGTGTTAGCAGAATACAACAAAGCCGATGAGGAAGAGACTGTCCCCCCAAAAAGTCCTGACGAGAAATACTGTTCAAAGGAATGGAACGAGTGGCTCGTCAAGGTACAGGAATATGACCAAGCCAACAATCCCGACGATATCGGATTTTTTGATGCCGATTACTGGGTGATGGGGCAGGATTTCTCTGATCTGTCGGTGAGTGACATCCAAGTGATGAAACATGATGGTGATAAGGCCGTTGTGGAATTGAAACTCCATAACTCGGGCAACACCACACAAGTAAGCCTTGACCTCTCTTTTGAGCGTGGCGACTGGTTTATCGACAATTTCAAAGATCTTTCCTATGATCTCGACTGGAAAGACAGCATGAAGGATTACCTCAAACAATAAACATCATGAGACAGCTCCGTCTGCTGATGATCTTTTGGTTGGGATGCTGCTCTTTTACGGCAGTCCGGGCAGACGGTGTATTGTCTGCTACCTATCCGAAAGCGCTTCTTTCTGACATACTGGTCCAACCTGGCGAATATGCCCCCCTGCCTCGCTCATCTTCTTCTTTCTGGCGCGACTCTATCCCTGAAGTTGTCCGTCAGAGTTATGTCCGTTACGGAGAACGTTATCTCGGACAGCCATGGCCAGCTTTACCGGCCTCTCTTTTTGCGGAGTTCAAGACCGTCGGCAACCGAGTGCGCTACGAGGAGGTGAACTTCGCCAAGCGGCGTCATTTGGCAGCGTTGGCCATTGCGGAGGTGATGGAAGGAAAGGGACGTTTTCTCAGCGATATCACCGACGGATTACTCAGTTTCATGGAGGAGACATGGTGGGGCATCCCTGCCCATTACGGCCATGCCTTCCCGATACCCGAAAGCCAACCTGTCGACCTGTTCAATGCGGAGACGGCGGGATTACTGGCCTGGACCACTTATCTGTTCTCTGACAGTCTTGATGCACGTTCTCCCCTCATCCGCCGACGGATGACGACAGAGATGAACCGCCGTCTGCTCACTCCCGCACTCAACGGCAAGGATTGGTGGAAGACAGCGGGTATGAACTGGAATCCCTGGATCTGTAGCAATTGGTTAGCTTGTGTGTTGATTTTCGAGACCGATCGTGAGCGCCAACTGTCTGCCGTGAGTCAGATCGAGGGCTGTCTGGATGCCTTCATGGCGGCATACCCTGCTGATGGCGGCTGTGATGAGGGTCCCGGTTATTGGGATCGTGCCGCTGCGTCTCTTTATGAGTCGCTCAACCTCTTGAAATCAGCTACTGGCGGACGTATAGACATGAGCAAGGATCCCAAACTGCGGGCCATGGGCAGCTATGTCTACAAGACCTATATCGGCGGGGGCTATTGCACCAACTACGCGGATGCCCATGACAACAAGGCGCTTCAGCAGGTCAACATCGTCTATCCCTTCGGACGTTATCTCGACGACCCGTTGATGCGCGGGTTTGCCCGGTATCTCTGGCAAGGTGATGGAAAGGCGGCGGATGCCTACGACTTGAGCGGTAACTTCCCCACCCTCGGGCGCGAACTCTTTTTCCTCCGTCATTTTGGGGAGTTTGCCTCCGAAGAGGTTCGTGAACCGCTGCTCGATGAGGTGTGGCTTCCAGATTTGCAGATTATGACCACCCGAAACAAACATGGACTTTTCCTGGCCATGAAAGGAGGCCACAACGGTGAGAGCCATAACCACAACGATGTGGGCAGTATCATCGTCTATGCAGATGCTCGCCCTTTGCTCATCGACCCTGGTGTCGGGGAATATACGTCAAAGACGTTCAGTCATTCCCGTTACAGTATCTGGACAATGCAGTCGGGTTACCATAACCTGCCCCAGATCAATGGCGTCGACCAGCGCGACGGAAAGGAATATCATGCGTCGGATATCGCATACTTGAAAGGACAGTTGACCCTTGATTTAGCGACAGCTTATCCACCGGAGGCCAAGGTGCTCCACTGGCGGCGCACGGCATCCCTGCGCCAGGGAAAACAGGTGGAAGTGACCGAGGACTATGCCTTGTCGGCTATCACCTCCCCCACCCGTCTGATGTTCCTCACTCCCGTACATCCTGTGCTACAGTCAGGCAAGGTGGTGTTGGGCAACCACGAGATTATCTATGATACTCGGCAGTTGACAGCCGCCGTGGAAGATATCTCGCCCCTGCTTGACCCTTTGCTGCAGAAAATATGGGGTAAGGAGATGTATCGCATCGTCCTTACCATCAACACCAACGACTTAAAAGGGAAGATACGCTACCGCATCCGGTAGCTTACCATGACCTGTCATGTGAGATCCATTTTTTCAACCGTCGTTTGTCAATCGTATAATGTGAGATTCCATCGGCAAACGAACCCACCTGATAGGGTTGGAAACTGAAGACTACCTGATCGCCCATGATGGCAGCTTGTGGCAGCTCACCCTCCAGACGTGCCCCGTTCAGCTGCATCTCTTCGGTCAGCACCTGCTCCACCTCAGCCAGTGAACCGTCACGGAACAAGCCACGGTTGTTGACGACTTCCAGCCTTTTCATATCAAAGGTGACATAGCGCTCAATGGGAAAATCATGGGCGCCATACGCATAGAAATTGGTTGAAATAAAAAAGGTGATATAGCGTTCGCTCACATACCTGGGGGTGATGAAGATGCGTAAGTAACTGAGCGGGAAGGTGAAATCCTGGTTTTTAAGGTAGTAGACCTGCCGCATATACATATCCCTGAAATGGTCAACGATGGCCTGTCCATCGTTGATGTCTTCGATTTCAAACGCCTCTGGATGGGCCTTTCTGATCATCTCTGTGGGCAACATCGACTTGTCGAGGTTTTTCTCCAAATACATCTCGTCATAATAGAGCATGTCCATATTGGTGAACGTATCGACATAGTTGATGATCCAGAAACGGAGGAAATCCCATTTTGCCCCTTCTGCCGACGGAAAGTCCACCACGATCTTAAATCCGAAGTTATTGGTGTCGCAGGCCTTGAAGTTGCATGGCGACACCGACTCACAGCGAGTGAAAAGGGCCGGGAATTTGTTGACGACAAGTGAACTGTCGTTTTTCATGCTGGCCAGCGGCCTTCTCACCTCCTCCACACCGAGTCTGCCGCAGATATCCCCGTTTTGGTAGAGGGTGTCGGCAGGTATGGCGGGTCCGATGGTCGCCACCTCTCTTCGTTCCGACAGTAATGAGAGGAAATGCACGGTCTCATAGTTCTCATACAACAGATAATACTCGATTCCTCCGACATTCATCAGCGAGTCTGTCGTGGCGTTCCTCACATCTTCGATGAAACCGGCATATTGTTGGGCAAAGACGATCTGTGGAATGAAGACCAAGAAGGTCATCACTCCTTTCATCCATTTTCTCATCAGATGGTCGTTCTGTAGTCGGTCTATTTTGATCCGCATGATGGAAAGCAATTGATGGCATCTGCCACTTGAAGCGCCTCTTCCGGTTCCAGTTCTGGTCCTATCGGCAGACTAAGTTCTGTGGCATGTATTCGTTCGGTAATCCTGAGCGACAGATGATGATAGTCTGCCATACACCGCTGATGATGGGGCGGGATGGGATAATGCACCTGCGTCTCGATGCCCTGTTGCAGCAAGCACGCCTTGAGGCTGTCCCTCTCCTGACAAAAGACAGGAAAAATATGCCACACATCCTGTCCTTCTGGCATCGTCACCGGTATGCTGACGTCCGGATGGTGGATCCTCTGCCTGTAAATCGCAGCGATGCACGCTCTTCGGGCATTGTCCTCTTCGAGATGTCGCAGTTTGACCCTGAGTACGGCCGCCTGTATCTCGTCCATCCGCGAATTGCGTCCCTGATAATCGAAAACATATTTCTTTGACGATCCATAATTACGCAGATGTCTGACCACCTCTGCCAACTGGTCGTCGTTGGTGGTGATAGCACCGGCATCTCCCAGTGCCCCGAGGTTTTTTGTGGGATAGAAACTGTGTCCTGCAGCAGCCCCTAATGTCCCCGTCATGACCTTTCCGAAACGGCAGCCATGCGCCTGGGCATTGTCTTCCACAAGGATAAGCTGGTATTTGTCACACAACTGTGCGATACGTTCGGTATAGGCACACCGTCCATAGAGATGCACCACCATCACCGATCTGGTGCGTGGTGTGATCAGTTGTTCGATCAGTCGGTCATCAATCTGCAAGGTATCCTCCCGCGGCTCCACGAGTATAGGTTTCAGTCCATTCTCCATGATGGCCAGGATGGAGGCGATATAGGTATTGGCCGGAACGATGACCTCATCACCTGGGCGCAAGATGCCCATCTCTATGTAAGCACGGTAAATGAGTGTCAGCGCATCCAGCCCGTTGCCAACGGCTACGGCATGACGGCAACCGATAAAGCGGGCATATTCTTGTTCAAACAGTCTGGTTTCATCTCCTAAAAGAAACCACCCCGAATCAAGCACGCGGTTCACTGCCTGCCTGATTTCATTTTGGTATCTTTTGTGGCGTTTGAGCAGACTTGCATATTCTATCATGGTGCAAAAGTACATAAAAAAACAAACTAAGATGCAAGTTGCCATAAAAAATGAATGATTTCATTTTGTTCTGCACTTGATTTTGATTACCTTTGTGCCCAAATATGCGATGAACATCAGTAATGATGACGGATTCGCCCAAAATAAGAATCAATGAAAAAGACGTTTTTATGCTTGATAGCCCTCATGATGATGGGTGGCAGTGTGAATGCTCAGGAATGGTGGCTCGGCAAGGAAGAGTGGCGTGATGCCAATCGTTGGCATGATCCTTTCGACATCTATGCCGGTCCTGTAGTGGGTATGACAGGTTCCAATATGAGTGTTTACGATAGCAAGTATTATTTCGGCCCCTATATCGGCGGTATACTTCAATGCTATTTTTCCAACCACTTCGGAATGAGTTTCGAGATGGGATATACCCGTCAGGGTGCCCGTGATGCCTGGCAGTCTTTTGATCCCACTTCAGCAGGCGGTCCTTACGAATACCGGTTAGACTATCTGGAGACGCTCTATAAGTTGCGCTATTATCCAATCAAGAATTTTGACGTGTTTGCCGGATTGCAGTTTGGTATTCACCTGTTTGCCAACAGCACCTTGGATGGTCACAAGACCGATATCAAGTCACATATCAAGAAGCGTGCGGCACACATCATCTTGGGTGGTGGATATGAGATGGAGAACCTCTATTTTGAAGGTTTCTACGGTATCCCCTTGTCAAGGTTAGCTTCCAGTGATTTAGGAAAGGCAGCATTGAGAGATTCCAAGATGAGCGTGTTTGTCGTCACCGTGGGCTACCGCTTTAAGTTGTTCTGATCTTTTTTCTCCGTGACCATATTAACGGGGCGTTATCTTCGGATGGCGCCCCTCGTTTTTACTCTGATTTTTGTTTTGTTAAGTCAATCTGTACTAAAAAATGACAAAAACCTTTCGGGATAGAGGATGAATCCGTATTTTTGCCATGGTCATTTTGACAAGATCATGTCTGGCACGGCTGATCACAGGGTTGCCCCTCACCTACATGGCATGGTTTTTGTAAGAAATTAGAAAAAACATTTAAAAAGAAAATATGAAAATCATCAAACTCTCTTTTGCTGCCATCACAGCAGTCCTTCTTTTTACAGCTTGTGGTAAGAAATCAGCCGATGAGCTATTCGAGGAACAGAAGAATGGCGTGGTGCTCGTCCTCAATAAGTTTTATTACGAGGTGGTGATGCCTGGAGGCCAGAAATTGTTCTTCGCCGGTATCGACCAGAATGGAAACATGCTGGGGTTCACGACCAGTGAGGCAGAGGCCAAGAAAAACGCCCAGATGCTCAACGGAACGGGCTTCTTTGTCAGCGACGACGGGAAGTTCATCACCAACCGACATGTCGCAGTAACCGAACTTAATAGTCAACAGCTTAGAGCCAACCTGGCAAGCATCGTCAGGGCATCGCTCATGCAGTGTGCCATGGCAGCCAGACAGATCAAATCGAAATATGCCATGCTAGAGGCTCAGAAACAGCAGTTCATGGAGTATGACTTCTTCGGCAACATCATTGATGGTGACGAGACCCAACTGCGACAGATTGTCGCAGAACAGCGTCGTCTGCAGGAGATGTATGAAGAGGTGGAAAATTCCGCAAGGTATTTGCAGTCGGCCAACATGGGCAACATCAAGGTCAACACTGTGTGCAACATCGGAATCTCCTACGACGGACAGAAGGTGAGCGGTCCTTCCGACTTCCTCGTGAAGAATCCCTGTCGCATCATCAAGGTATCCGATAAGGAGGATGCAGACCTGGCGATGTTGCAACTGGAGAGCAAGAAGACTCCTGAGGGTGCGCATGTATTTAAATTCGCCGGTGACGGCAACAAAAAATATTTCAACGGGAGGAGTTCTGAGGCCAAGGTAAAGATTGACCAACAACTATATATGATTGGTTACAACGCAGGTTTGATGTTGGCAAACACACAGAAAGGCATCAGTGTACAGATGACGAGTGGTCGGGTGACCCAGACGCCTGATGGCGACCGAGTGACCTACAGCATCCCCACCGTCCAGGGTTCCAGTGGCAGTCCCGTGATCGACGAGGACGGTCATGTCGTTGCCGTGAATTTCGCCAAGTTAGCAGGAAGCGACAATTTCAATTTCGGTATTCCTCTCGAGAAGATCCGTGATTTCCTCAAAGAATAGTTTTGTTCAATGTGGTATCGCCCCGACGATTTCGATGTCGGGGCGATGCACATCCATCCGCGATATGATGGATTAAATGATCCGCGATGCTATGGACTTAATAAAGATCGATGTTGTAGTCGAAATGTGAGTCGATGTCTTTTAGCATCGGATGATGGCGGTCTTTGTCGGAGAGGATGATGTCCTCTGGAGGCAGCTGCCAGTCGATGGCGAGATCGGGATCATCCCATGCGATGGCTCCCTCACTCTCCGGATGATAAAACTCGTCACATTTATAATGAAAAACCGCCACCTCGGAGAGCACGCTGAAACCATGAGCAAAACCTCGAGGTATGAACAGCGCCAGTTTGTTTTCACCAGAGAGCACCACCGATACACTCTTTCCGTAGGTAGGCGAACCTTTGCGGATGTCGACGGCCACGTCGAGCACCTTTCCGCTGAGCACGCTGACGAGCTTGCTCTGGGTGAAAGGCCATTTCTGATAATGCAGTCCTCGAAGCACACCATAGACGGAGCGGCTCTGATTATCCTGCACAAACTGTATTGGTCTCACTTCCCTATCAAATTCTCTTTTAGAATAGGATTCGAAAAAATACCCTCTGGCATCCTCAAAGATTCTGGGTTTCAGAATCACGACACCTTCTATAGCTGTGTTGATGATTTCCATAACTTGTCCTTTTTATATCGAGGTGCAAAGTTACACATTTTTGTTCACAACACAAAATCCGACAGCGACATTTTCCCGCTTAGTCATCCCACAGATTGGAGGATTGGAAGGACTTGTCGTCTTCTTCTCCCTCCTCCCAAAGGTTATTATTGGCGTTAATGACAGTACCCTCCTCTGCTGGTGGCACACTTTTGAAGTCAATGACTGCCTGTTGCATCACCGTTTCATGGGTGTTGATCAGACAAATTTCTGTATTCGGAACACAATATTTTTTCATGATGATGATGATGTGTTTAGGTTATTTGACTACGACTGTTTTTCCTCCTACGATATAGACACCCGGTTGGAGCCCCTTCGTTGTGGTGGCATTTCGCCTAACAAGTTGTCCTGTCGTGGTGTAGATATGGTTTGCAGTCTCTTGCGGTTCAACGATAGTGGTCACACCCGTCTGGTCATCAAATGCTACGGCGATGGTGTTGCCCAGGCTGCCTTGCAATGAGTGGAAGTATGCCCTATATCCCTTGAACTTCATTTTGGCACCGTCCTTGCTCACCGTGCGCAGTCCGTCGGCAGTGTAGAAGTAGTCAGACGTATAGAATGCCTTGTCACCTTCATCGGTATAGGTGCCGATGAACTGGAACTTGCTGGTCTGAGCGATGAGGCTCTCCGCCGGCTGGCTGTTGATGTGGCTGAAGAGGAAGGGAGATGTGGTGCTCACGCCTCTGATGAGGAAGGGCACATTGGCCGTGACACAATTGTCGATATTGAAATAGACGGTTGTCTCATCACCGGAGTTGGGATCAAGATTGGCCACCTCCACGTTGTCGCCGAACATTGCCTTGAGCTGTCCTGTGTCGAGGGTGAAGGGCAGCACCATTGTTGCCCATGTCGAGCTGGCATTGAGCCCGGTCCTCCAGAGGTGGGCGAAACCGTTGGTGATGCTCTCTGGCTGAATGACCGCTAACTCATCATTGATGATCACCTCCTGGTATTGGAATGGTGTGATCGAGATATTGTCGATTTTCAAAGTAGCACCATATCTTCCCGCAAGAAGGTAGATGCCAGTCGGCTTGATGCTGGTCTCTTCAGGGAGTTCATAAGTGCTTGAAGCTATCTTCTCATTGTTGGCATTGGTGATGGTCCATTTCACGGTGCGCATCTCGGGGTCGACGACCAGACGGTAATGGCACCATTCTCCTGATGGGATATTCACCGTATTGTCTTCATCAACCTTTCCGTTCACGAGATAAGTATCGGTTGTACCACTTTCCGAAAGGTCGAAAAGGAAGTGCTTACCATTATTGAGATCCTTGAAATTATTGTTATATAAACCACTACTATTTTTAATGATCCCTCCTGTCATCACAGCCAATTCCGAAGATTGATTATTTCCATGTTTGATGTTGCAGTCAAAATCGATCTGGAAGGTTTGGGTCATCTCTTCACTAATGGTGAAAGTGTTGTAAGCACAACGACTGTTGGCCGTAGATCCAGTGAAGTCGAATAATACAAATTTATTTCCATTTTCGTTCCCTAGCAACAAATTGTCTCCCGCATTCGGGCTAGTCCATGTCTCCTTGATACCATTGTTATCCGTCACACTTTGATAATCCTCTGAATAATATGGAGCAGGAATGTAGCTGATGTACGGATGCTCCACGGTGAAAGTTTTTGTGCCATTGACATATCCTTCGATATTGGAGGTGACCTCCAGTGTGCCCGGCTCTTTGAAGGTGTATTCTGTGAGCCTTACAGGTGTGACACTGATATTGTCGATATAGGCATAGGAATCATATCTGCCGACAGAGACGAAGAGACCTTTCACATCGAGGTTGGAGTTCCAATTGACGGTATATGATCCAGTGTAGGTCTCCCAGGAGTCACGGATCTTCACCATATAGTCCACTTTCTTGGTGGTCTTATCAACGGTAAGCTTAATATGGTGCCATGTGTCGTCAGTGACATCGAAGTTATCGTCCTCACCGTCATTGTTGTTGTCGACACCACTAATTTTGTAGTGAACGATGCGGTTGGCGTCTCCCTCATCAATACCACCATAGAACTTAAAGAGGTAGTTGTCGGTTCCATTCCATGAGAAATACTGTTGAGTGATATTATTACCGGTGAAAAGCACTAATTCATTGTGTCGACCTTGATTTTTTGTGCAAGATTTCAACAACATGTCGAATTCAATAACATACTGATCAGTCGTGATGTTGATGGGTGAGAAGAAGGTATGGGCCGAGCGGGTTTCGCTTTGGTGCTCCTGACTGATGTAGACATATTTTTCATTTCCAGTGGAGTTGATAGAAGGTGAAATATTATTACCTGTCCACACGGTAGAGATATCACTCACATTATTATAATCCTGATAATAATAAGGATCTTTTCCACCCACGGAGGTCACATTTCCGTTTTTGTCGGTGAAGCTTCCGTAGAGATTAGGAGTGATATTGTTCATATTCTCTGTGGTGATGCCCACCTTTGGCATATAGTAGGGATAACCCTCGGTGGAAGGATAGATCTGATGCAGGTCTGTCTCCACATAATCAATAATCTCGATATCTGCCTTTGGTGTTTGTGGAGCATCACCGATGACAAGATAGAGCACACCATTCTCGATGAGCAAATAGGGGTTAAGGAGCGGGTCGACACCTGAAATGATGATATCGCTGATGCTGCCGTTGACCTGTTCCACGTTTCCGATGGGATAACGGCCACCGCTAAGCACACTGCCATGGTTGAAATGGAACACCGGTGCGAGATGTTGCGGTCCGTAGTTCACCCAGATATCCTCCGTCTTTTTCTCGATGGAGAGTGTGCCAGAGACGATGATGCGGTCGTTGTCTCCCTCGTTCAGTCCTGTGAGGTCGAATGTCACCTGCGATCCGAATCTGAGGTTCAGGTCTGTGAAGGAGATGTCAGACACGTTGCTATTTTCCCCACCGGGCAAGATTTTCGCATCATATTCCGCAGTCACTTGATTGAACTGACCACCTGTGGAATTGAGTGCAGTGAAGCGGTTGAGCCATACGGGACTATTCTGCATGGTGCCGTCGAACACGAGTTTTCCTGCCCAGATGCGTGTTTCTCCCGTATAGGTCTGTGTCACATTCGGCAATATGAGTGTGCCGTCGCCCTGCTTGGCAAGGTGCATGTCACCGGAGAACGCACCACCTGTGACGGTATGTGTATAATAGCTGCGTTTGATGGTCGGCAGGTTGGAAACGCCGATATGTCCATCATCAGGCATCTCCTTTCTTCCCGTGGTGCCGTTGACGTCGTTACCTTCCACCAATGAGGGAGCATTGTCGGTGAATACCCATGGTGAGGCGCCATCCACGACACTGATGGTCATGTTACCCGTCTCGCAAGCAATCACCTGTTTTCCGTTGAGAGCAGTCGAGATGGTGCCGCCGTTGCTGATCTCCGTGCGCTCGTTGGTGATCTGTGGTGGCGGAGCCATGGTGATATTCTCCATTTCACCAAGATAATAGCTCAGGTGTGGCGGTTGGTTGTAGGCATGCATCTGCCATGCCATAGCCTGACGATACTGGTGATCATGCCACAAGGTGGGCAGAGAATAGTCTGTAGGGAATCCGGTGGTATAGATACGGATGTTGGTGCCGTTGGTGAGGATGATCTCCTCGCGCCAGTCCCCCAGGATATCACCCGAGAAACACGGCACGTTCTTAGAGTATCCGTGCATGTGATTATCGGCGTCGGAGGTGAAGAGACGTCCTTTCTCCACACTCTGAATCATGGCCCATCCATCATTGCTCTTGCTGCTCATCAACTCAGAGAGCAGGTCATCATTCCAGTAAATACGGAAGTTGAGCAAATGGTTCTCAATTTGTGGTGCGCTGGTTGCTACCTTGTCCGACACGCAACTGATCGGACTGGAATGATTCCATGACCGTGCTATAGCACCTGGAACCTGATTGGTGAGGTTACCGGCGATAGCTCTTCCGTCATCAAGATCATTATATTTTTGTCCTTTATAAGTAATGCTTTTACTGGATCCATCCCAAGGCACCAGCGGACTGGAATATTTGTAATATACCTCACTGGTGGTGGCGTTGCGATAGTTGAAGCCCCAGTAAGGACAATCCTCAAGACATCCCACGAACTCCAATCCCTTGCGGTAGGGATCAAAATCACTCACATGTTGTGCGTCGCCATGCTGGAAACCGGTAGTGGAGAGTCCTTTTCCGTTGTCATCGATGACCATTGAACCATAGACGATCTCGTCGCGCCCGTCTTCATCCACGTCAGCGATGATGTAGTTGTGGTAACCGTTGCCATACCAAGGACTGTTAGCATTGTTACATTCCCATTGCCAGATTTGAGTCAGCTTGTGGGTACTTGGGTCCACCTTCATGGCACACATCTTATGACGAGTATAGATACCTCTACCGAGGAAGATGTAGGGCTTTCGTCCGTCAAGATAGGGAGCCCCCATGAAATATTTCGATGAACGGTGACCATAATTATCTCCCCATGCTGATGCGCTTTCACGGGTAAGCGGATAGGCAATCCATGGACTGTTAGCATTATCGCCAATAGGATACGGCTCACCTGTCTCACCATTGAGATAGAGCAAGTATTCAGCTCCGGTGTTGGTATAGGTCATATTGGCAGTATGGTTGATGGAACTGCGGTAACTGACATTGGTTCCCACCATTTTTGAGCCGTTCTTGTAATGGATCACCATACCGTCGGCACCTCTGAGGAGCACCTCCGCCTTTCCGTCCTGATCCCAGTCGAATGCGATTAGGTTGAACTCCGTGCTGCTGCCGCTCACCATGTTGGGACCGGCGTCAATCCACCACAGGCGAGTGCCATTGAGTTTGTAGGCCTCAAAAATATTATAATGAGGATCAGCCATATCCACATAATGAGCGGCATCATCCTCAGTGCTGATGCGCTTGATGATGATCTCCATCTCACCATCGCCATCGAGGTCGGCCACTTCTGCGTCATCAGGCAGATAGGTTGAGGTCACATTTACGCCTCCATAGGAAAAGACATCTTGCAAGCGGATGTCAAGATAGCCAGCCGGATGCGCTTGGTCACCTGGTGATTCATTGGTGAACGTGCAATGTGCCCATGGTTTGACAGCAGCGCTAAGCGCCTTCTCCACGCCTTTTACCACAGCACTGACGGCATATTGTGAGTCGCCATTACCACCCGTGTCGGAGAAATTGGTGTTGTTGAGTTCGGAAGCTATTTTCGTACCATTACGATAGACGTTGTAGGTCACGTCATAATATTCCTCACCGAGGCGACGCCAGGTGAGGAAATTACCGGTGTTGGCTTTCATGGCCACCAGACCTCTGTTCAGTTGGTCTGTTTTCCTTTGTGCAAAACTGTTGACAGCGCATAGCAGCAACAAGAGGATGCCAGCCATGCGTAAAATGGTATGTTTATACATATTTTTGAAATGTGTGTTGATTCATAAAAAAAATGGTGAAATGACCAGTTTTGGTGGACAATAGGTCATCACAAAAAGTTATCGTTGATGTTTACACGGCAAATATACGCACAATCAGCCAAACTCCGCAAGAAAAATAACACAAATTTTTCGGATTGTGTCAAAATCTCACGAATTATATACACTTTATCTATATTTTGTCAATCAAAAATTAACACCACAGATATACAGAAATAACGAACTATCCTGTTTTGTCGTTTAATTGATATAGCTTATATGTGGAATAATTCTATGCGACCTATAGAGAATACTTATTTAAAAAATTAAGTTATATTATGTTTCATTATTTTCATCATAATGTATTTTTATTCATTATTGAATTTTATTAGAATATTCATTCATTGATTTATTTATGTAATGCAATAAGAAAACAATTAAAGACCTCATCCTTCAAGCAGGTCCCATATAAAATAATAATTGGGATAGCCACGTCACAAAGATATCAAACAAAATACCCAAATGCAAGTTTCTCCAGACAGGCAGACAAATCATCTCAAGAAAACAAAAAAAAATTGAAAAAGTGCATCAATTTTGTCAAAAGTAACTTAAAAATTGATTCATGTAACAATGAAACTATATTAAATAAAAAAAAGAACAGAAATGAAATGCTTTATTCAAAATAATTTTTTAAATTTGCAGCGAAATTTCAAAATAACCAAATTTGGACATAAACTAAATGGCATAAATTTTTAATATGTGTTTAGGTATATTTTGTCAAATCTATTCTCTGACACCTGATCAGAAAGATAAATCTACTAAAAATAGAATGATATCTAAGTGAGGGTGAACAAATTAAACCGACTTGTATTAACTTATTTTTTTAACTTAACAAAATTTTTAAACAAATGAGGAAAATTTATCTTTTATTAATGCTCTTTTTAGGGTGTGTAGGAAGTGCCTCAGCAGCCAAAACCACATTTAATGCCGGTGGAGGTTGGTTGTACCTGAATACGCCCGATGCTTGTGTATTCAAAACTAACATCCCAAGCGGTGGATATGCTAATGGTTGGGGCGATGCTGCGACTCAGGTGAAATTGTCTTCCCTTCATAACAGTCAGTTTGCATTCTGCATAGCCTATGGTTCTTCTAGCAACGGCAATGATAACGGATGGTGGTACAACCAAGATGGTATCAAAAATGTGTCTGGCGTACCCAATGTTTTCTCCGTGCTTAACCTCCGTGCCGGTGAACGCGTGAAAGTTGAAATGCATGATGAAAACCATCCTTCTTCTGGAACTGATGCAGAAAGGTGGGCTCAACGTTATGTGATGGATTTTTCAGATAATGCTTTCAATAATTATCCTTGGGGTAGTTATGTTTCTTGGATCGATGACTGGACTCAGGAATTTGTCATGACAGCCGATGGTAACCTTGACCTGAAAGTAGCCAAAGGTGTTACCATCAAGAGTATCGATATTATCTCTGATTTTAAGAATTTCCATAATGGAATGATTGATACCAGCAAAGGCACCAATCAGGATAATTATACGGAATATGCAGAAAGCCGTCCTGATAATGTTCGCTGGGTGCATTGTGGAGACAAGATCCGTATTACTATTCCCTGTGCCACAGAGAATAGAGTGCCTAGTGGCAAAAAGGTGAAGATGGGAGAACCTGTGGTGCTGTTCCGTGGTGACCTGCAACCATCGCAGATTCTTCCAAACCAAGGTATTTCCTATAGCTGGGGAGTTACTGATCAATACAACGTATCCGACAATTCCCTCAACTGCGTGATCTCTGTCGAGGGATTCACTGGTATTAGCTCAGACGAAGGCTATTGGGAAGGTGGTTCCATTATCGTTATGTTGGATCAGGATATGTACACCTTCACTGTTCCTTACAAAACTACGAACAAGGATGGTGATCAATTTGCCCGTTGGAACTTCTGGCAGAAAGAAATGGCTGTGAAGGGATATACTTATGATTTCGGAGCTTCTAAAAATACTTACAATAAAATGATTGCCACTATCGGTGATGCCCGTATTGACGGTGCGCAATCAAATGAAACCATGACACTCGACGCTCCTTATAAGAGTCTTCTTGCCCATGACATCGCTAATGGTGTATTCAGTCCCACCAACATCAACCCCATCGGTTCGGGTTACAAGGAGCCATTCGTACGGTATATGAATGACATGAAGGGACAGAACTCCTATTTCCACCAGGAGACGGCAGGACTGGTATTCATCGCCAATGTGGATTGGAACACCCATTATGGTTATAGTGATGAAGCCAAGCGTTATGCATATCCTTATGGTATCCTCAACGCCAGTTATATTGGAAGTGCCGTGAATACGACCTATAAGGACATGCAGGAGACCGATATCGACCTTAACGGTAATACGTTCACTCGCCAGAATGCTAACGGTACCCGTTGGATCGGTCTTCTGAAGGGCGGTAAGATGATTATTCCCGAGTTGTCTAAAGATGATGAGGTGTGGATGTACATCGACCACTTTGGTTATGCGCAATATTATGACAAAGAAACTCAGCAGACAGTGACTCCAGCGTCAAGTATGGCTTTCTATGTGACAAATGCCCGTGACGCAGAAGGCAAGGTGATTGGCACCGCCAACCGTATTGTCATCGGCGGTAGCGGATGGGGACCAGAAATCAACGGAAAATGGGGTGAGAAGTATTTTGCCGCCTATCACTTCTATGCAAGGGAAGATGGCGACATGATATTCACCATCGATGGAGATCATACTGCTGATTTGGCCAAGATCTGCTATGTGAAGATCCAGAAGAAGAGCGATCAGGGACTGATTGAGCGCACCAATGAGCTTCTCTCACCCACCAGCACTTATGAGGTCATCATGTACCAGAAACCCGACGGCTCCTTTGACACTACCCTCGACAACAGTGCGCAACTCAACCTCCACGAGAGCGGCAAAGGCCAGGGCAAACAGCATTTCGAGGTGCTCGAGGTCTCTGGCAATCTCAACAAATCTGCCCTCCAGACCGTGATGTCTTCTTTCGGTACGGACAACGCCGACCGTACAGGCGCATACCGTCAAGTAGTTTCCAGCCACACCAATGAGGGTCGTTTCCGCATTGCCACAAAAGGACTCCGTGACCTGCAAGACAATAAAGGCAACTATGGTGGGCCTAAGTTTGGCTCCATCCTCATCCGCGGTAAGGACTTCGACCTTCAGGACGAATACTGTTTCGACTATGCCGACCGCTCTGTCTCCGTCGGTTTCCTCCAGACGATGAACTATCCTTTCACCTGGAATTTAAAGGATATTCTCGGAAGAGGTCAATCTGGCAGTCTTTTCGATGCTGACTTAGAGCAAATCACCCTTTCTGAAGCCAACCTTGGCAAAGATAAGCACTTCTATAACGACTCTACCGTTCTCTGGAAGGCTCCCAATGATGAAGACACCGGTTATGGTTTGCAGAACAACAGATGGGGTGATCTGAACAACCGTCTCCTCAGTAGTGGCACACAACTCTATGCTGGTGATCAGTTCATCGAGGAAGCAGCAGGATTGGGCTTCGCCACCATGAACCAAGCCCGTGGTCTGAATGGTTCTGTCAACGTGAACGCCGAAGGTGTGAAGTTCCAGACCCGCAACGGTTATACCACCCGTGTATTCATTCCGGGCATCAACAAGGCCGGACGTCTTTATGTGCGTGGTTACAAGTATAACAACGGCAAGGGTTTCTGGGCACATGTCAAGAAAGGCAACACACTGGGCTACTATAAAGCAGCTCTTACCGACGACGACGCACTGACCAGAATATCTTTGCCTGGTGAAGAAGTTGAAGTGAAACCTGCCTTCAATTACGAAGGTGTGATGGATGTCATGAATACGACAGTATATGATGAAGAAGGTAACTATGTAAGTATCACATTCAATCCCGACGATGTGCTCACCGCTGGTGATGCCACAGAATTAGTTTATTCTTCAGGAAAGAAGGCCGTCGAAAATCCTGCTTCTACCTACACTTCTTATACTACACCTGACGGTGAATGGAGAGAAGATGGTCTGGGTGGATATGTCTATATCGTTACAGGTGAAGACAATAATATTTACATGAATGACGCAGAACCTGTGTTTGTAGGTACATCTCCGAATAAGCCTACTGGCGCTTCCAACGCTATCTTTGATACCAACAACGTATCACTCGCTGCTGATTATAACGGTAATGAATATGCTGATTATATTAATCTGAAGGGTAGCTACGCTTCCAATACAGACAGATTTGTAAAAGTCACTGTACCCAAACTGGAGGCTGGAACAGGAGAGTTCAAACTGACTGTTGTCGCCAGCTCCAACAAGTCAAGACTGCTCAATGTCTATAAGGGAGGTTCTGTGGTGGCACAGATGATTACTCGCAGCACCCCGATGGCGAAGACCGTCACTCTGCAAGGAGATGCTGAAAATGCCACAGAGGTCATCCTCGGCAGCGAGAACAGCGGCATCATGATTTATGCTGTTTATGTAGAGGAGATTGCCTCACAGTCAACAGGTCCTGATCGCGAGCCTTACCTCGGCTACTGCGAAGTGAGCGCCAGCGACGGAGGTGCTACTCTTTATCTGAACGACATTCTCATCGAGGAAATCGCTGTCTCCACCGACCCGAAGGAACTCAACGCGATCGGTTGGGCTTCTGAGAGCCGTGACCACCTCATCGACCACAATCTGACCGCTTACTTCAACGGCAAGTATTATAAGGATGCTTCCGTCCAGAATGCCACTTCTGAGCCTGATGTGAAGACTTACATCGTGGTGAAAGATGATTCCAACGATCCTTATGTGAGGGATACCAAGACCCAGCTGATCAACGGTATTCGTCTGACAGAGATCACCAAACCGATGATGTACACCGGTTCCACCATCAACGAGACCGGCACAGCCCAGACAGGTTGTATCATCTACTGGGGACACAAAGACAGTGACAAGGAATTTGAAAACAAGTTCAAAGCCAAAGAAACTGTCTACCTCTTCGTGCCTGCCATCCACGACTACCTGAATGCTGCAAAGATCACCAATGCCATTGAAAATGTCAACGGTTTCTATTTGACAACCTTCCGTGGCAATGCCCTTGGTAACTCGGCCACAGACAACGCCAACGTAGATCAGAACAAGGTTGCCAGCATGGCTGGTAATGTGATGGTGGCCAACCTTAATGGCACATCAATCTCGGGTGTTAGTATGGAAGCTATCAATGACGACACAAATGTGCATTACGTACTTTCTTACAAGTATAAGGATGGCAAGGGGGTTCAACATCCTACTACAGATGAGGATGCAAACAAGGACTATACGGAGCGTTTCGTGAGAGTAGCTGCTTCTGGCGCCTCTGGTAATGCCAACACCGCATACCTCGTCTTGAAGGGCAGCGACGTGAAGAAGAGCACGAGCGCAGTCAACGAAGGTTCTCTCGAGATCTTCTTCGACGGTGAGGAGAACACCGACGCCATTGAGGAGATTGCTCTCGACAAGGTGGCAGAGAATGGTGAGGACGTGTTCTACACCATCAGCGGCCAGCGCATCAGCAAGCCTACAACGACCGGAATCTACGTGAAGAACGGCAAGAAAGTTGTTGTGAAATAAATGTTCAACCGTAAATAATCACAGATTGAAATGAAAAAGCAATATATCATTCCCGCCGTAGACATCGTGGTCCTCCACATGCAAAAAGATCTGTTGCAGGAAGAGACTCCTGTTAATCCTGTCAGTCACGAGACGACAGAGTATGACAGCAACCAAGGATCTTTCGAAGCAGATGAGGATGAGCTGATCTTGCCTCAGCAGAGCCTCTGGGATAAATAAGCCAGAGGGATTTATCTCATATCAATGGGATGTGCCGCATGGCACATCCCATTTTTGAATTTTCGTCTATGCCCTTGTTATCATAAATATGATGATAATCCAGTATGCAGGAAATCATTCAGACATTACGTGACTACGTCCATTCCAGATGGACACTCGGTGAACTACATGGAATCAACCACTGGGACAGGGTCTATGCCTACGGACAGCAGTTGATCACGCCAGACGTTGATTCCCAGGTCGTGGCCTTATTCGCCTACCTACACGATTCTTGCCGTACGGTAGACGGCTATGACACTTTGCATGGCATTAAGGCAGCCGAATGGATTGACACGCTGAGAGATACTTATCTGAAACCGTTGTCCGACAAACAAATAGAACTGCTGAAGATAGCTTGCCGCCTCCATACCACCACCATGAAGACAGGCGACCCCACCATCGATGCATGCTTTGATGCTGACCGTCTGGATCTATGGCGTGCCGGTATCACACCCGATCCAGAAAAACTGGCTACGGAAAAAGGTAGGCAGATTGCAATGAATACTGACTATGCTGCGCTAATGGAGTAAGTACTTACATCATATCGTAGATACCGCCAGTCAATACCGGAAAGCTACTCATTTCACCGAATAATGTTCATAATTGCAAGATAATTCGTAACTTTGCAACTGCAAACACATGCCGTATCGACTTCTAAATCTGTCGGAGCGGTTATAGGGAGCACTACATCTTGAAATACGAAGCTGACGCATTGTTTTTGTCGATTCGAAAACAAGCTGGAGCCAAATACCCCGCTTTTCTCTTGTAGTCACAGTATCATTAATTAATTACCAGTCCGATTATGGGTGTTTGTCGGACAAGATTGTGGTTTGCTATGGCTTTAAATTTTGTTATGAAGTTATCACAGTTAAAGAATGTCAACCTATGGAAGACTATATTCTTTAACCTTCACTATTTCCCATTTAAAACAGCTATCCACATGCCTGTCTTTATCTACTGGCGTTCCAAACTCTATCGGATGAAAGGTCGAATCGTAATCGACGGCCCCATCAAAACTGGAATGATCAAATTTGGAGTTCATGGTATAGGCACACAAGATTTCATGTACTCTAGAACGATGTGGGAAGTATCAGGAATCCTGGTATTCAAAGGGAAAGCATGTATTGGTCGTGGCAGCAAGATTAGTGTTGGTAAAGAAGCCACACTGACTTTTGGCGAAAACTTGATGATAACAGGAAACTCAGAGATTATTTGCCAAAAGGAGATCTCCTTTGGCAATCATTGTCTATTGTCTTGGGATATTCTCATGATGGATTCTGATTTCCATCATATTCTCAATGCAGATGAAGCCATCATCAACTCTCCTAAACCAATAACAATCGGCAATCACGTCTGGATTGGTTGTAGGAACACCATATTAAAGGGGGTTTCAATAGCTGACAACAATATTATCTCAGCTAATTCAACCATAACCAGATCGGTGATGGAGTCGAATTGTGTTATTGGCGGACATGGAAAGTCAATAGAAATCATTAAAAGGAATGTCAACTGGAGACAATAGATCTTGCAGGCATTTCACTTTACATCACTTCACTCGGAAATTGTGATACTGATTTTGTCTTTGGCAGACAAGGACGGCATTTTGCAGGTGATTATACGTGTCTCTCCAGGAGCTAATGTGAGATAGTTGTCCGACCAGTATGTGGGACATATAAGTTGGCCTTTTGAATCTTTGGCTGTCAAACGAATCATCAAGGCCACTTTGTCTGTGGGGTTGCTCACCGTCACCTCGTAATCTCCATCTGCCGACGGTTGTACCTTCAACTCGCAATTGCTGGTGCACAGATCATCCAGCATAGCATACGATATGTATTGAGTGATAGGCGTGTTGATCCATGTGGTCTTATCCCAATCGTAAGTATCATAGCCAGAAGGAATGAAATACTCGTTGGTGGCAACCAAGGATCTTTTATGATCAGACAATTTTAGAAACAGGAATGCGGCAGCGTCATGGTTGGTCTTGATGTCGAATACCTTGAACACAGTTCCTGGTGCTATCTCAATCCGTTTGGTCTCTTCTACCGATTCTCCACCTATCAGCAGTCTCATCGATGCGTTCAGACTGACAGCGTTCATGGTTTCGTTAACAGCCAACACGGCTTTTTGGTAGTAGTCGTATATAAGCTGTACTGGGATGTTGGCTTTCTTTACGCCATAATAGGCAGCATTGGGCTGTTTGTAGTAATCGTAGAGTTGCCAGTAAATTCCGGGGCGTGCTCCATTAAGCATCCACTGAATGACACCTGTGGTGTGAGGCCATCGGACGCGGAATGACTCAAACATCGCCTTGGTGCTCTCGTAATTAAGCAGGTCGGCACGGCGCAGATACTCGGCGATGTCCTTGGCTTCACCAAAGCGGTGGCGTATTACCTCGTTGAGCTGTTTCAGCGAGTTCATATCCGAGCTGGATACGGTGCAAAGGATGTTCCAACGGTTGTCGATGGGAAAAAGATTTGGGCCAAGCATCTTCTCAAGCGATTCCTTAACAGGCAGTTGGGCACCAATCCCCGTCTCGGTATTGAATCCGTAAGCGCCTCCAGGAGCCTCAGGCATATACCAATAAGTAGGGCCAACATACTCGTAAGGACCTTCCATTTTGGTGCCTGATGGACCCGATATCTCGCTCTTCTGTTCTTTGGCTGATATCAGGTAGTCTCTGTCGTCCTCCTCACAGAGGAACTGCTGATAACATTTCTCGAGTTCAGGCTTAGGCAACATGTCGCTACCTACAAACCAACCGATGATTGATGGATGATAGCGCAACCACATTACCTGATCTTCAAACGACTGGGCGATAAGTTGTATGTCATCCTTGCTGAAGATACCACCGTAGAGTTCATCGCATGGCGAACCAAAATAGTCTTCCCATTCCCAGTGGCAACTCCATCCCACAAGAATCATCAGGCCCAACTCGTCGCAGATGTCATACAGATTCTGTGTCTTTCCCCAAAAACCTTCCAGCCGCACTGTGTTCATGTTCATATCGCGAACATACTCGAGTTGCAACCGGTTGGTCTCAGGTGTGTCACGCAGATAGATGTCATCGGTCCATCCTGCACCACGGATCAGCACCTTCTTTCCGTTGAGCGTAAAACCACGATAACCTTCATCGGTAAGATAGCTGTGTATCTCGCGGATACCGAATCGTACATTCTCAGCATCAGAGACCTTGTTGCCCTCGACAAATTCCAAATGTAGGTCACAGAGTTCGGGATTACCCATATTGTGACACCACCAAAGGCGTGGATTTGCAATATGGATCTCAGTAGGACTTGTGAAACGTTTCTTTTCACCAGCACCTAAAGTTACGGGGAAGCTGAATTTGTGTCCGTCGGCAGTTCCTTGGATGGTGCCTTCGATTGGCTTATCGGAAAGATTTTTAAGTTCAGTCGCTATGGTGAGCCATGCTTCGTTGAGCGTCTTGGTATTAACTCTGGAGCGCACGGCCGAATGTGACAAAGCCACATTGCCGCAAGTTTTTACACTTACCTCGCGAAAGATTCCCATATTCTCGTCGGCAGGGCGTGGATTCCAGTCAACAAAGCCTATATTCGGTTCTCCTGGTTGAGCGCGAAATACTTCTACCTCAAGTTTATTTTTAATAGCATGATCATTGGTAATATCAAACTCGAACTGGCGGAATGGTCCAAACATCTCTGAACAGTCGGCTATCTTCTTGCCGTTCAGCCATACGTTGGCCCTGTAGCTGATGCCGTTGAATTTGAGCAAGGCATGTTCGCCATCTTTCAGAGCAGGCATATCGAAAGAGGTTCGATAACGCCAACTCTTCTCAAACTGTTTTTTGTCAATATTGGCATAGTCCTCGGCTGTAAGTGCTTCTGGCTCTATGCCTTCGGCTGTAAGCGTACCCATCAAGGTTCCTGGAACTTGAGCCGGTATCCATCCCTTGGGCGTCTCCACTTCCCATTCCATCTTTGTGGTTGCTTTCTCTGTACAAGCCATTAATGATCCGATGAGCACCATGCTGGTTATCATCTTTCCAAGTCTATTCATATCTCAAAACACTAAACTAATAATGAGGCTCCTAACATAGCTGCATTGGCCAGTGTAGATGGTGCGATGGTTGTGGCAGCCACGTTCGCAGGATAAGGGAATGACAGCAACGACTGGCGCATTGCTTTCTCATAAAGAGGAAATGCATTGGCGATACCACCACCAATGATGATGGCCTCAGGGGCATAGGTAAATAATACAGCCTTTATCAGTTCACCGACATTTTCGCCGAACTTTTGCCATACGGTAAACGCTTGTTTGTCGCCCGCTAATGCTCGCTTGCTGAAGTTGGCTCCTGTGTCGCCATGGAGTTGACTAAAGAAACGGCTACTGCAATAGAACTCATAGTCGGCATCCTTGAAAGGCAGCGAACCTATCTCGCCAGCACCAGTATTCACACCATTATAGAGCTTTCCTCCGATAATAATGCCTGCCCCAATTCCTGTTCCCATGGTCAAACCAACCAGGTCGCTTGTTCCCTGCCCTTCACCATAGCGCCATGCACCAAGTGCAAAACAGTTGGCATCATTATTGACAGCTACGGGTACGCCGAACTCATTCTCTAATAGTTCCTTCAAGTGAACCTCTTTCCAAGATGGTATATTGGCCACGTTGTAAACGATACCTTGATGGCAATCCACCACTGACGGCACACCGACACCGATGCCTGTCACCTCTGCACGCATCAGCTCAGCTATCTGTTGCTTGAGTTGGTTGGTGACTACTGCTTCAGCCTCTTCGGCTGGACATGGCTTGATGATGGTCTTGACAACTGTGGCCCCGTCGACCAGTCCCACTCGCATATTGGTTCCTCCTAAGTCAATTGCAATCTTCATGGTTGTTTATACTTGATGTTTGCCTTGTTGAGTATATTGCGGTAATAAGTATCAGGATGTATTAGCTACAAATTTAGATAAAAATTTGAGATTTATAAGCCAGTAGAGATAAAAATGCAAAAAAAAGGCCGAATAATCATGAACGGTTCTTCATCAAATCGGCCACACCATGTCTCACGACAAGATGTGGCCTACCTATATATAGGATTTCGAAAATTTAACCTTTATATTTATAAAAGATGTAAGTCCTAATTGTCACAACGAGGAATAATGAAGCACCATATTCCGCAACCTATCTTGCGTATGTCTTGGTGGTTGCAAGCATCCGTTGAATGTGTGAAGGCATTGAGATACGGTTCAGGCGGGTGGTTCCATCCCAACCGTCGATTTTCATGACAGCGTGGTCTTTGCCTTCCATAACGATGGTGGCTTTCATCATTTTTCCCTCGATCGTATCGTTGTTGACCGTGATTTCCGTGCAGATTCCGCTACCAGAGTATCTGTAAATGGTAGAGTCTGGGTCTGGGACATAATCAATGAGCATCATCAGATCGCCATTTGCCAGCAGAAAAGAGTTTGCATTGCCTTCATTGTCAGAAGGTGCCAATTGCCATGCACCGTCGAATGGCCGCTGTTGATGTTGGCCTGCATTACAGGCGAGTTGGAATGCCCGCACAATCTCTGCCGGTGGCGTTGCCCTTGACCACTGGTCTGTGATGATCTCACCTTGTGCAAGTGAGTTGTCGGAGGAAAACTTTTTCCAGTCACATTGGAAGGTATTGTCGGCTACAAAACGGTAGATCAACGCTTCACCATGGGCATTCACCAGTGTATCGCCACGCATCACCACCTCTTCACCCGAAAAACCGAAAGAGAAGTTCATACCGTCCCGGTTTGTAAAATGTGGTGAGAAGAAGGTGTCGTGGTTGTAGAACGCATATTGTCTAAAGGGTGGATATAGTTCTTTATTGGTATTGGCGGGGCGAGTGAAATCCATTGTCCAGCATCCTTCAAGTGGATGACGGGTCATGGTGAAAGATATATCTGCCCGTACCGCCATGGCTGTGGCCAAGCAAATAACCAGTCCCAATATACAAGCAGCTAACCTGGCATAGCTTGATATTCTTTTAATCTTCTTGTTCATAAATATGATCCTTTGCTTTAATGATTTGGAGCCAAAAGCAGACTGCACCATCATCCAACGACTGTTTTGCACGCAAACTTGCAGTAAACTCATTTGATAATTGCGCCGGTCGATTCCCTCTGCCAGCACATCCATGTCGACTTCCAGTTCCTGCTGCATTTTCATTTCACTGAAAAACATCCACATGAAAGGGTTGAACCAATGAAGCGCAACCAGCAACAGCATCATACACAATTTGAAAAAATGATGGTGGCGGATATGGCATTTTTCATGTATCAGGGCAAACTGCCTCACATCACCATCGAGTTCAGAAGGTAAGAACACGCTATTGAAAAACGAAAAGGGTGTGCTGCAAGGTGCAATAAAAACCTCCACTCCCCCATCCTCTCTTTTAATGGTGCTCTTCTTGCGCATGCGTCCATACCATATAATTTGCAAGATAAAGCCTATTATCACAGCTACGACACCGAATATGTAAAACCATATCAAAAGATGACGAAGTTGTAAGAAGGGTATGTCTTTCTGAGAGAACTTTGGTGATGGGGATACATCTTGCATCATTGGATTGTCGATCGCTGCGCCCATTGCAGAAGGCTGAGGAGGCGTAATCTGAGTGATGACTTGATTGACGTATGAAGAATGATCGGTTTCAACCCTTACAGATAGCGTGGTAAACGTGCAAAGCGTAACTGCCAATATGGTAACAAAAATAAATGATTGCGCCATACGGGCACGACACCGCAGACGGATGACCCAATAATAGAGTGCAAACATGACGCCTGCCAATAGAATTCCCTCCAAAGGGTGAAGGCACCAACTTACGTCCACCATCTGATTAAGATTTTTGACGATTAATGATATCGATGATGTCACTGATCTCCTTGTCACTCAAATTCTCTTCTTTAGCAAAAAAAGAAACGAGTGATGTAAAGGAACCGCTAAAAAAAGTGTTTTTCACATCTTCCATATAATGGCGCATGTAGTCCTCGCGTTTTACAATGGCAGTGAAAAGATTTGCCTTACCCTTTTTCACACTGGTCACAAATCCTTTTTCCTTGAGTATTTTCAGGAAAGTGAGCAGCGTTGTTGGTGCTGGCTTGGGCTCTGGAAGGCCTGCCATAATCTCTGATGAATACCCCTGACCTTCGGGAAGCTCCCACAAGGCTTTCATGATCTGGGTTTCTGATTTGGTTAGTTGTTTATTGCCTTTCATTTTCTAAACTTTTAGAATTACATCGCAAAGATATTCTAAAGTTTTAGAACTTTCAACAAAATCTTCTAAAAATTTAGAATATTAACAAAAATTAATCATTAGAGAGGATTGTTAATTGTGTCCGCACTTACTTAGAATAACTACGGATAGTTAAACTCTCCATATGGCTAGCAAGATGACAGAATTCAATAAATCTAAAGTTTCTTATGCGTATGATTTCTTTGATGTTTCATCATTTTTTACTATCTTTGTTGATTATAAGTAAAACGACGAAACGATATGACACGAAAAGAAGAATTGGAAAAAAGCTCTACTCTTCAAGATGAACTGAAAAGAATGCAGAACGGTGAACCATACGATGCCCATACACCAGAAATGCGTGCATGGCGTGGAGAGGTGAAGAAACTGCTCAGAAGACTCAATATCACCGAATACCATGAACAGACAATGGCCAGCATCACCCGCGAAATACTTCCGAATTCTGCGCCAGATGTTTTTGTGGAACCTCCATTCTATTGTGACTATGGCAATTTGATATTCGCAGGTGAAGGGGTGTTTATCAATTTTGGTTGTATCATCCTTGATGGTGGCGGTGTTTATATCGGGCGAAAGACACTGATAGCACCAGGTGTTCATATCTATACAGCAGAACATCCGCTGGATGCCGATGATCGTGATGAATGGGAGATGTGCCGTCCTGTAAGAATCGGTAAACGCTGTTGGATCGGTGGAGATGTAACCATTTGCCCAGGTGTGACAATCGGTGACAGAAGTGTCATTGGTGCGGGCTCAGTGGTCGTCCGTGACATTCCATCAGACTGTGTGGCCGTGGGAAACCCATGCCGAGTAATCAAACATGTTAACAAAGACAAGATATAACAATTATTGTAAAGAATAAAAATGCTGACTGAAAAAACGATGGAACGTCTGCGGATACTCGCCGAGTCAGCGAAGTACGACGTGTCGTGCTCGTCGAGCGGCACCGTGCGAAATGGCCGAAAGGGCATGGTGGGCAATACCGTGGGCGGTGTGGGCATCTGCCATTCATTTGCAGATGACGGACGCTGTATCTCACTCCTGAAAGTGATGCTCACCAATAACTGCATATATGATTGTGCATACTGCATCAACCGCCGTTCAAACGACATCCGGCGAGCCACACTCTCCGTTTCGGAATTGGAGGAAATCACGATGGAATTCTACCGTCGCAACTACATCGAAGGATTGTTCTTGTCGAGTGGTGTGGTGCGCACACCCGACTATACGATGGAGCGGCTGGTAGCCATTGTCCGTGACCTGCGCACGATACATCGTTTCAATGGTTATATCCATCTGAAAAGTATACCTGGAGCATCACAGGAGTTGCTCGCCGAAGCAGGCCGTTGGGCAGACCGCATGAGCGTGAACATTGAGATACCGCGTGAGGAATCGCTCAAACTGTTGGCACCGGAAAAAGACCATCAGAGCGTTTTCCAGCCCATGCAAATCATCCAACAAGGCATTTTGGAAAACAAGGAGGAACGCCGCAAATTCCACCACGCCCCACGCTTTGTCCCCGCAGGGCAATCAACGCAGATGATTGTCGGAGCAACCAGCGAGACCGACCGGGATATTCTCCAGATGTCGTCATCACTCTACCAACAGGCCCAGATGCGACGTGTATATTATTCTGGATACGTCAGCGTCAACACTTACGACCCACGCCTGCCTATTCTGAAACAGCCTCCGCTCGTACGTGAAAATCGTCTGTATCAAGCCGACTGGCTATTGAGGTTCTATCACTTCACCGTAGATGAGATCGTAGACGACCGCCATACCCATCTCGACTTGGAGATAGATCCTAAACTGGCTTGGGCACTGCGACATCCAGAGTACTTCCCCATCGATATCAACAAAGCTGACTATGAACAATTGCTACGCATACCTGGCCTCGGCACCAAGTCGGCATGGCTCATCGTGAACGCCCGACGTTCAGGGCGGCTGACCTCATATCATCTTAAAAAGATGGGGGTAGTAATGAAAAAAGCTCAATATTTCATTACATGCGGCGAACTGACCTCGACATTCTCGCAGCCTATTGTGGGCATTAATGAACTGCGGCCTGAGCGTTTGCGCCCTTTGCTCGTATCGAAGGCACAGCGCAAACAGGCTGCTGAGGAAATGCAACTGAAACTGGAATTTGAGGAATGACGGTATATGTGTTTGACGGGACGAAGGATGGGCTGTTCTCCGCCGTATTTGATGCCTTCCTGTTAAAAGAAGAACCTGAGCTGTTGCTGACTGGTGGCGATGTGCTCCCTTTGTTCTGTGAGCGTATCTATAAAGTGACCACAGACTATGAGAAGGCACGACGCGTGTGGACGGGACTGGAGAAACAGTTGCCAAAGCAGGCTATGCGGATGATTTCCACCAGTCTGTTGTCAGAAAAATCTGAACTATGGCAACCGCTGTTTATGCTCGTGTGCAAAGTGTTCCGTTCGGGACATGAAATCATACGAAACTTCGCTGACCATGATGTTCTGACTGTAACACAAATTGCGCGATGCGTGATGCATGAAGCCCACCGCATGATGCAATTCGTACGATTCCAGAAGGCAAAGGATGGCACCTACCTTGCTGTCATCTCTCCCGACCAAAATGTGTTACCCCTGATCATTCATCACTTCCAAGACCGCTTCAACGACCAACCGTGGCTCATCTATGATGCCCATCGTCATTATGGCTTTCACTACGATGCTCTGTCACCACCCATTCAGATCACTTTCGAGGACGAGTCATCTGTTCCATTCTCCTTAGACGACGGAAAACTCTCTGACGAAATACTCAGCAGCGACGACCACCTGTTGCAAGACCTCTGGCGCACCTACTTCAAGGCAATCTGTATCCGTGAGCGCCTAAATCCCCGGAAACAGCTCAACGACATGCCTCGCCGTTACTGGAAATATTTAACAGAAAAGCAATCGACATAAGAACAACAGATTCCATCACAAAAAAATAATCATCCAGCTTATTGATGTCTGTTTTTTTGAATAACTTTGCAGATGATTGTTCCATCCTTTTCAATATAACAAAAACGTGAATACCAAAAGACTAACACTTTGTCTGTTTGCGGCATGTTCGTTACAGATAAACGCTCAGTATTTAGAGCACATTTATGATTATATAGAAAACACATCCGTCTTTGAGGAGAATCAAGAGGAAGCACATGCCTATTATCTGGCAGAACAGCATCTCTCTCTTAATGGGAACTGGCAGTTTTTCTTTGCCAACACACCAGAAGAAGTGCCGCGGAATTTCTATGCTACAAACTTCAAGGATAGCAAGTGGCGCTCCATCCGTGTCCCGAGCAACTGGGAAATGGAGGGCTACGGTGACCCTCTGTTCCGCAATGTGGCTGCTCCGTTCAAGGCCAACCCTCCCTTTGTACCCAGAGAATACAACCCGACAGGAGCTTATCGTAAAACGTTTACCCTTCCGAAAACATGGCAAGGGAAGCAAATATTCCTTCGAATGGAAAAGACTCAAAGTGCTTCTTTCGTATGGATCAACGGACAGCAGGTGGGATATAATGAAGGTGGACAGGAACCCGCAGAATATGATGTGACACCCTATGTGCGTCCTGGCAAAAACACCTTGGCCGTATGTGTGGTGAAATATAGTGACGGCTATTATCTGGAGGGGCAGGACTATTGGCGTTTAGCAGGCATTTTTGATGATGTCACACTCTATGCCACACCTAAAACCCGACTGTTTGACTGGTTTGTCACCACTGATCTTGACGACCAATACAAAGATGCCCTGCTCAAAGTGAATGTGGATATCAAGAAGTATGAGGACACCAGCAATGCATACAAAGTGCGTGCTACGCTGACTGATTCAAAAGGCAATCAAGTGAAAGAGATGCTTTCCGATCGTATCACGATGAATGGCAAGGGAAAGAAATCGCTGGAACTTTCATCGCATATAGCCAACCCTGACAAGTGGACTTGTGAGACCCCCATCCTCTACCAACTGAAGCTCGAACTGCTCAACGAGTCGGGTAATGTCATTCAACAGATAAGCAGCAAGATGGGATTTAAGGAGACGGAAATCAGGCATCAGACGTTCTACCTCAACGGACAGCCCATCAAAGTGAATGCCACCAATACTCATATGCAACACCCGGACTTGGGGCATGTCATGAACGAAGAGACCATACGAAAGGATATGGAGATACTGAAGCAATACAACTTCAATGCTGTGCGCACCTCACACTATCCTCCTGTCAACAAGTATCTTGAACTTGCCGACGAGTATGGCCTATTCATTATCGACGAAACAGGCGACGAGGCTCACGCTACAGAATTTATCTCGAAAGACGAGAAGTTTCTTCAGATGTATTTGGAACGTGTACGCCAGTTGGTGCTTCGTGACCGCAACCACCCCTGCGTCTTGTTCTGGAGTGCTGGCAATGAGAGTGGAGAGGGACCGATTATCACAGAAGTGGTCAAAGAAGGAAAGAAGTATGACCCAACACGATATTTCATGTATGGCGGTAATGCATACGCTCATCCAGGAGAAGATATTATCGGACCACGCTACCCTACTCCCTATGAGTTGGAGATGAATACAGCCATGGTGCCTGAGTCGGAAGATCCCCGCCCATCGTTCATGGATGAATATTTGTCGGTAGCAGGAAATGGTGGTGGCGGATTAGACGAATACTGGGCTGTCATACGCCGACATCCACGACTGATGGGTGGTGCCATTTGGGATTTTGTCAACCCCGGCCTCACTGACCGTATCCGCCCCCTGACCGACAGCTCGCCCTACCACACACCTGTTCACCTCATGGGCAATGCCAAGGTGGAAAAAGGTGTGCTGCGACTCAACGGTCACGACGAGTGGGTGGAAGTATATCGCAGCAACAATGTTGAGCTGTCTGGAAAAGCACTGACAATCAGCTTCGATGTCAAACCTGGAAAACTCAGCGGAATCTATGAGGGTGCTCCTTATATAACGAAGGGCAACACGCAATTTGGTGTGGTACAAAAAGGAAATGACAAATTGCAATTCTATCTTCACTCTGGCGTGAAACATGCACTCACTGTCGATCTGCCTGCCGACTGGATAGGTAAGTGGCATCATGTGACTGCCTCTTGGGACAGCAAGGAGATGAAACTCTATATTGATGGCCAGCTGAAAGGCACAGAGACGATAGCGGCTAACGAACCTCAAAACAACCGTCGTGGTAACGGCGGAGGCGAGCGCGGTGTACTGAGCAATTTCCCATATCCTATCAACATCGGCCGTTTTGCCGGCAATCATGCCCAAGACCCTCAGACAATCTATACCGCTGATGCCGAGATGGACAACGTGGCGATCTACAACAAGTGCTTGGCTGACGGTGAGGGCCGTGCCGACGAGGCTGTGCTCTACCTCACATTCGACAGCAATGGAGATGAAGGCACATTCTATACCATAGGCGGCAACATGCGAACCTACGGCAGCATCTGGCCCGACCGCACCGTGCAGCCCGAGATGAAACAAATGAAATGGACCACACAACCCGTAAGCATTCGTTTGCTTAATGCCGATACAGGCGAGGTGGAGGTGACAAATAGGCTGTTTTTCACCGATTTATCACAATATGCCTCACACTGGGCTTTAATGGCCGACAATCAAGTTGTGGAGGAGGGTGACATCCAATTCTCCACATCTCCTCAGCAGCGGCAGGTGGTGCGTATACCCTATCACAAGCCGTCCATCGTGGCAGGAAAGGAATATCGTGTCACGATTACCTCTACATTGAAAAAAGACGAAGTGTGGGCAAAGGCCGGCCATGAAGTGGCGTGGGATCAACTTGAACTCACTTCATGGAATATCCCTGCCCCTGTGCCGGCATTGGCGTCAAAGAATATCAATACACAGGAAGACGACAAGCAAATCGTGATCAGTGGACAAGGATTCAGCTATGTCATCAACAAAGAGACCGGCAACCTCGATCAGATAGAGGTAGAAGGGAGAAAAGTCCTCAAATCACCCATCACATTCAACCTCTGGCGTGCTCCGCTTGCTAATGAGTTTGACTCATGGAATGCGTTCCGTGTCAACGGAGGGTACGCAGAAGGCTATGGAAACATGGTTTCTACCCTATTCTATTCCAAAGGAGTGAACCAGTTGCGTATCCGTCCGGCAGCAGTTCAACTGACACGTAACACATATGAAACAACTGTCACCGTCAGTCAGTTAGTGCAAGTAGGCGCATCTTCCTACGGAGCGCTTGACCTATATATACAAGGAATGCAGCTGGCGGGATTCACGCTTGACTATACTTACAGCTTCTATGACGATGGCACCGTCAGAATTCACAATCATTTAAGTCCGCAGGGCAGATTGCCTGAGGTACTGCCAAGAATCGGTTTCACCACCTCTGTGGCAAACGAGTTCGACCACATCACATGGTATGGCCGAGGACCAGAGGAAAACTATCCTGACCGCAAAACCGGGTATCAAATAGGTTTCTGGTCCAAGACGGTGGCTGATATGTATGAACCTTACCTTTTGCCTCAAGACCATGCTTTGCGTACTGACAACCGATTTGTGCAACTGTTGAACAAAGATGGCAAAGGAATACAGATATCCATGAACGAGCCCTTCAACTTCAATGCTTATCAGTTCTCAACAGACAATCTCACCAAGAGCCAGTTCACTTATCAGTTACAACCGCAGCCCGACCGCTATACCCTCAATCTTGACTACAACACAACAGGTGTGGGCTGTACTTGTGTCTATGTGCTCGATGAATATAGGGTTAAGCCAGCATCCTATGATAGAGTAATCACGATCAATCCCAAGAAATAACAAGTCTCCAACCCTCAAAAAAGTTTTCGGGACCCAGAACTGCCCTTTGGACAGTCGGGTCCCGAAAATATGTATTGGGTAGATGCTGCTTATTGAGGCATCATCTCCACCTCATAGTGGTTACGGCTCTTGAGAATAACCTTCTTCAGATAATTGCTGATGTCTTTCGGTGTGACAGTTTCCACAGTCTTCTTGTAGTTGGTATAAATGTCAACGCCAAAGCGGTTCCAACGATCGAGGACGGAAATCCAATACCTGTTGGTGCTGGCATCAACGTCGGCCTGCTTGAGCAGGATCTGCTTGATCTTGTTCAAGTCTTCCACATTGGGGCTGGCCACAGTGGCATCCATGCCCTTGTGGAATTCCTTGATAGCTTCCTGGGCCTTTTCTGGATTAAGCTGTGCATTTCCGGTGATGAGCATGAAGATTTCGGGGCCATCAGTCTCTACCTCGCCTTTGGCACCTGCGTGGTAGGCGGCGGAGAGCCTCTCGCGAATTTCACGATTGTAGGTCATATCAAGCAATCTGGAGGAAATATCGTTGAGAACGTTGTTGGAGAGGGAGTACTTCAAGGCATTAGAGCGCCAGATTTCATTGGCTTGTGCCTGTGGGTTCTCCATTTTTTTGTCAAACTTGTTGACCACCAAACCCTTGGCGAAGGTGCGCATCTCCTTGCCCGTCAAGTCGGAGGTGCCTTTAGACGGCAGCGAGGCGATGTATTGCTCGATGAACTGCTTCAAAACAGCCTCGTCGTAGTTGCCCACGAAAGTGAAGGTGAAGTTGGCGGCGTTGCCGTAGAGCTTGCGGGCCATCTCCAGCACGCGGTCGTAGCTGATGCGGTCGAGGCTTTCTGGTGTCGGGGTGCGGAAAAGCGGGTTGTTCTTATAGATAACGCTTTGCACGGAATCCTCGAAGACGGCATCGTTGTTGGCGCTGATGTTGCTTAACACCATTTTTAAGGTGCTGATAAGCGTGTTCACGGCCTTCTCGTCTTTCGTCAGGTTGGTGAAGCCGAGGTGTGTGAGTTGCATCAACGTCTCCAAGTCCTTGGGAGTGGATGAGCCGCTGATGCCATGGCGCGAGTTGTCGAGACTGAAATTGATGCTTACCTGCTTGCCTGCGAGAACCTTCTTGAGGTCGGTCTGCATGAATTTGCCCATGCCGCTGGAGGAGAGGATGTAGGAGGCTACTTGGAGGTTGTCCACCTCGCTGGTGCCGAAGACGGAAGCACCGCCTGCCGATGTGGCATTCATGAGAATCTCTTCAGCGTTGAAATCGGTCTTCTTCATCAAGACCTTCACACCATTGGAGAGTTGGAGTTCCTTGTAGCCGAGGGCTGCGTTCTCCGTCTCTTTCACGATGCTGCCTTTTTGGGGCAGTTGGGCCATCAAAGGCTCCTGTATCACGTTGTCCACGAAAGCTTCAAGTTTTTCGGTACGGACGGCGGCAACGGTTTTGCGCATGTCGTCGATGGTGAAATATTTTTTGCCTTCAATGTCCTTGAGTGCGGCGAGTACCACGAGGTTGGTGTCTGTATCACTGATAAGTTCTTTCGCCATCATATTAATGATGTTAACCGGAATCATCGGCACGATCTGATTCATCAAAGTGTATTCCGTCTCGATGGAGGGAATAGGTTCTAAATTGATGAAATTCTGGACGTACTGACTGCAATAGTCATTCGTCTTGTATTTCTCGCGGTTATTGTAAATTTTCTCCAATTGACTGGTGTAGTTGCTCTTGGCACGCTCGTATTCAGTATCTGTGAAACCGAAATCCTTGGCGCGTTTCAACTCGCGAAGTGCGGTGGCAAGACCTTCCAATTCCTGTCCCTCTTTGGGAACTACCTGGAGATAAAGGGCGTCCTTCGTGCGTGAGATGAGATACATACCATCGCTCACAGCGGTTTGGAGAAGCGGGCTCTCTGCTTTCTGGCATTCCTCAACGAAACGCTCGTTGAGCATCTTTGTCAGCATATTGCGGGCAAAGTCCATGATCATGTAAGACACATCGTTCTTCAGTGAGTCAGGGAAGGCGTCATGCTTCATATTCACGAGAAACAGGTTGGCAGGTTGCTCTTTGTCCTTGCCGATGACATAGATGGCCTCGTAGTTGTCGGGAACCTCGACAGGCACCACCTTGGCGGCGTTGGCTGGTACTTTGATATCGCTGAACAGTTCCTTTATTTTCTGCTCGGTGCGATCCACGTCAATGTCACCCACGATGATGATGCCCTGATTGTCGGGACGATACCATTTCCGGTAGTAGGCGCGCAAGGTCTCGGGAGAGCAGCCATCGATCACTTTCATCAGTCCGATGGGGAAGCGCTGGCCGTAAAGAGAGCCAGGATAGAGCTCAGGCAACTTCTGCTCCAAGATTTTCTGCATACCGATGATGCGCATGCGGTATTCATTGTGCACGACGTCGCGCTCTTGGTTGATGCCATCTGCACTGAGCGTGATGCCGTTTGACCAGTCTTTCAATACAAGCAAGCAAGAGTCCAGGGCAGAAATACGAGTGGTAGGCACATCCTGAATGTAATACACGGTCTGGTCTGTGGATGTGTAAGCGTTAAGGTTGCGACCGTATTCCACACCGATAGACTGCAGGTACTCCTGCAAAGCGTTGTCCTTGAAATGGTCGCTGCCGTTGAAGGCCATGTGTTCCAACAAGTGAGCTAATCCGCGCTGGTCTTCGTTCTCCTGCACCGACCCCACTTTTTGGGCAATGTAGAAACTGGCCACTTTCTCAGGATAGCCATTGTGCCGAATGTAATAGGTCAGCCCGTTGTCGAGCTTGCCAATGCGCACACTCTCGTCGGTGGGAATCTTCTGCATCTGTGCATGGACAGACATACCTGCGAGAAGCATGGTCGCTAACAATAAAGATTTTAGTTTCATTTTTTCTTAATAAATTAATGTTAATTTCGTGAGAATGATTAATGAACATGCAAAATTACAAGAATTTGTTGAGACAAGGTCATTTTTATATTATTTTTGCATTGTAAAATCAGCCTCGATGACGGAGTAATGATCATTAGTTGTCTAAAAAATGGGGACAATTTGGTTTTTATTTGATACAGATGCGACGTCCCTTCGTCGACTGTTGGAATGACTCAAAATACGAGCTCATTTATATTTTTATCACGACTGGTTTATAAATCCAAGTTTTTTATCTAACTTTGTGCCCGTTTTGACGCAAAAAGTGGAAGACAGTAATAAAAAAGAGGTAGAACAGGCGCCCCAAACTGATATGAGAAGTGAGGTTGTCAATGGTTTTCGTGATGGTATTCCTATTGCGATGGGCTATTTTGCCGTGGCATTCTCGCTGGGTATTATCGCAAAAAAGGCAGGCCTAACAGCTATTCTTGGTTTTGTGAGCAGTTTTTTCACACGTGCCTCAGCTGGCGAGTATGGAGTCTATACATTGGTAGCACTGAACACAGCTTACGTGGAGATTGTAGCCATAAGCTTAGTGGCCAACCTTCGCTATATGCTGATGAGTGCGGCACTCTCACAAAAAATTGCTCCCCATACACCTTGGTATCACAGGATACTTATGGCGTGCTGCATCACTGATGAGGTGTTTGGCATCTCTGTCAACCACAAAGGTTATACACCACCGGCATACACCTATTCCGCGGCTTTGATTTCCACCCTTTGTTGGGCTTCCGGCTGTGCAGCAGGTATCATTGCCGGCGGACTGCTTCCTACTCCTATTGTGTCGGCATTGAGTGTTGCCCTTTACGGCATGTTCATCGCCATTATCATGCCGCCATCACGCACCGACCGCAACGTGCTATATGCCGTGGTGGCCAGTTTTATCCTGAGCGGACTATGTGCCATCGCTCCTCTCGTAAAAGAATGGAGTCCAGGCACACGCACCATCGTGCTGACTGTGGGCATATCATTCCTCGCAGCTTGGCTCAAACCCATCAAAGAGACAGATCATGGAGAAGCATGAAATCATCATCTGTATCTTATTGGCGATCATCACGACCAATCTTATCCGCATTCTGCCGATGACACTCATCAAGGGCAGGATACGGAATGTGTTTCTTCGCAGTTTTCTCTATTATGTTCCTTATGTCACGCTGGCAGTGATGACTTTTCCCGCTATTGTGGAGACCACGCTGTCGCCAGTTTCAGGAATCGTCGCCCTGGTTGTCGGCATAGTTGCCGCTTGGCGTGGGGCCGGTCTGTTTCCTGTAGCCGTCATCTGTTGCACTATCGCGTATCTGATGGATGGGATTTTGAAATGAGTGTCTCAATCTTTTTTCTTCACCGTGTAGGAACCACTTCCATATTCTTTCCACTCACTTTCACCAGGCAGGCAAACTGATGCTTTGGCCCCTTCGGGAATGGTGAATTCCCAGATCCACGAATCATCTTCATATCTCCATGCGCTTTTGATGAGTCCTGATGCAGACTTATACACTGCCTCGACGTGACCGAGTCTTCTGTAAGGAACGGGCTTCATCAGGATATGCCTGAAACCGGGGCTCCTCGTATCGGCGGCAATACCGGCTACAGACTCCCAAATCCACTGGCACACACAGCCGTAGGCATAATGGTTGAAACTATTCATCCCTCTGGGGCCCATTCCTACATCCTTCATGTAACTGTTCCAACGCTCCCAAATGGTCGTCGCACCATTGTCGATCGAGTAGAGCCAACTAGGGTTCTTACGTTGGAAGAGTAATTCGTAGGCAATATCTGCCATTCCGTTCTCGGTGAGTGTACTCATGAGGATGGAGGTACCTAAAAAACCTGTCTGCAGACAATTGCCATGTTCTGAGAAGTTCTCCCTCAACATCGACTTCATCTTTTTCAAGTTCTCACCTTCCACAAGATGGTTCCTCAAAGCAAAGAGGATGGGGGTCTGCATGGTGTTCAGTATCTCGGTCACGAAGGTTCCGTGATCATTCAGGAAATGTGATTTCAGATATGCCTTTGCTTCATCTTCCATCTTTTTGTACAGCCCAGCGTCTCTTCCGGTGGCCAAAGCCATATCATACATCATCCCGGCATCAATCGCCCAATAGGAGGCAGACAGGTAATTCCAATACACTTTTGCCTCTGGCAACAATCCGTCTTTTCCCCAAGCTTTTCCACTGCAACTCTCTAATGGTTCATAACTCAGCCAGTCGGCCCATTGGTAGTTGGTGTTTTCTGCGGTCAGTTGTTCATGGTCATATTTCGTTTCATAGATATGTCTCATAAAACGGTTCATGGCCTCCCAATTCTCATCAATAATATCCCGGTCTCCAAACTGTTTCCATACTGTCCATGGTACGATAATGCCAGCATCCGCCCATCCTAACCGCATCATCTCGTTGCCATACTGACCGATAGGCGCCACACCAGGAAATCCTCCTTGAGCACCTTGTGAATCACGCATGTCACGCATCCATTTATGGAAAAATCTGTCGGTGTTGGCGAAGAAAGACCCTGTCTCAGTAAATACCTGCGTATCAGCTGTCCATCCAAGCCGCTCATTGCGCTGAGGACAATCTGTAGGTATGGACAGGTAGTTGGAGAGTTGGCCCCAGTAGGTGTTGGATATCAGTTGATTGATCATCTGATTGCCAGTGGTAATCGTACCTATCTCCATTTCTTTGGTGATAGAGGTCACCGGCACGGATTCCACGGATTTGATGTTCACTTGGTCTGTGGCTGTGACAGACAGGAAACGGTAACCAAAGAAAGTGCAGTTTGGCAAATATGCGACATAGCCGTCATTGTCGGAAAAGGTATATACCAGTCTCATTCCACTGTCTGGAATGCGTAGGTTCAACCGATGGCAACTGCCTTCCGGGCCATCCATACCACGGCTTTTGGCACCATTGCCGTCATTGAGCAGTTCAGCAGGTAAGCAGGTAAGGGTGGTACCTCCCTTTGCTTTGAATATGAATGACGGCACCGCAGAACAGTTTTGCCCGAAGTCAATGACCAAAGTCTCACCCGGCGAGATGGTCATCTCCTCACCATCGGTATAATCCTTAAGTATATCAACCTTGCCATATTCTTCCTCAGAGAAGCCTGTCACCTCTTTCCATTTGTAGGCTTTGACAGGTTTCAAGGCCAGATCATGCCGATAATACACCTCAGCGCCATTGGACGGAAGTATATCACCATTGAATTCGGTATTGATCTCAGGTCTTGAGAAAAGCGCAGCTTTATCATATCCCATTTGTTCGCGGGCATCATATTCTTCGCCATCAAATATGCCGGCATGCTTCACACGGCCTGCTACACCAGCTTTCCAATGATCCTGGTCGGTTCCAAACAACTGCTTGGTGTTGTCGGAATATGTCAACTCCAAAACGCCACGGAAGGCACACTTGCGTCCGACCATCCCATCGTGGCCACTGGGAGTGACAATCTTGTCCCCCCACCATCCAGGCGTCACCTGCACAGACAGCACGTTTTCGGCTTTTGCTTTCTGGTTCAGCAGACTGGTAATGTCATAGGTGAAGGATCGCTTGGTCTTTGCGAAATGAGTGAAGCCAGGTTTTAATATTTCTTTGCCTACTGCTTGACCGTTGACATAAAGGTAATAAATGCCAAGTCCTGTGGTCTGCCATATAGCCTTGACCACACGCTTCTCATTTTTTACTTTACTGAGAAACCAGCTGGCACCATCAGCGGCACGGTTGTTGACGTTGTCTTCCACCTTGCCTGTTACGACGGGAGCATCCACAGCGGATATCCATTCTGATAAACTCCAGACGTTGTCGTCAAGTGGAGCTGTGAGCAATGCCTCGCCTACCTTTTTAGGGGTGCTACAGGCGGTCATCAATACACTGGCGGCAAGCACTGTGACTTGGTATTTGTTGGATTTCATCATCACGTGTTTGTTTTATTTTTATTTCATAAACTCCCCTACCCCTTTATGATGCCTCAGCCTATTTCAGTTCATTTTTTGACGAATGGTTTCAGGCCCTTCACAGCATCTGCAGCGGTGATGCGTTTGCCGCCGTTGTCAAGGTCAATAAGCACATAGCGGTTGTTTCCCATCCCCATCTCTTTCATATATGACAGCTGGCGAAGTCCATGACGTGACTCTATACGTTCCAACATGTCGTGATGCTCCGCTGCCGTCATGGCGTAGATGATGTCGATGCAGGCCTGGTCGATGGCGAGGATGTCTGTTGAAGACAAGATACCGACATCTGGAGTGACCACGGGTGCAGCAGCCACTCCCTCGCAGTCGCAGGAGACAGACATGTTTCTCATCACATTGACATAGGTGACGTGCTTTCCAAAGTAGTCGATGGTGGCCTTGGTAGATTCTGTCATGCGCTCCATAAACTCCTCTTTGGCGATGTCCCATTGGTTTTTCTGATTGGGTGTGGTATGGATCCATGCCTTTCCGATGCGTCCGTCGGCACAACCGATACCGATATTCTTGTTGGAACCTCCGAAGCCACCTTGGGTGTGCCCTTTGAAATGAGTCAGAGCCACCATAGCGTCATAGTTGGTGAGATGAGCGCCAACGGACATTTTTTTGAACCATTTGCCGCCAACGACAGGAAGTGTGGTAGTTCCCTGTTCGTCGATGATGTCTACAGGGCAAAAGGTCCATCCATTCACTTTCAGCGTTTTTCGATGTTGTTCTGTCGTATAGCGATCACCTTCATAATAGGTGTTTGTCTCAATAATGTTGGCTTGTGGCAAGTCTTTTGACATGAGCGCTTTCACCCATTCACGGGGGATGATATTGGGGCCGTTCTGCTCACCAGTGTGTAGTTTTACGCCCACATGCCCGCAAATATTCGCATTTACCTGTTCGTATGCTTTTATCAGACCTTCCGCAGAAAGGTTGCGGGTGAAATACACGACAGACTCGTTGCCTGTACGTTGTTCGTAGGGCACATATTTGTTGCCGTCTGTGCCAGGGGTAGGTTTGTTGTTGATTTGTGCCATCACATGAAATGAAATGAGGCCCAACAAAACAACGATAAAAATCTTCTTCATAATTTTGACGATTAGTAGTTAGGATTGGCAAATATACAACAAAAAAATCAAAAAAACGACAATAGCTGTCTGTTTCTATATTATACATACCTATTACTTTTTCTGATGATAGAATTGTTGGTTTATAAAAAGAACACTATCTTTGCATCATTCGTATATCAATTAAACATACCCAAACGCTGCAAGTGATGAAAACAAGAATTAAGAATATTTTGAAACAGTTGCTTCACAGTCCACAAGAGTTTCCTGTCGAGGCCGCTATGGGATTCATTTTCTTCTGCATCAGTGCCTGGCATACAAGTCATGCAGAATGGAATACAACCATAGGCGAAATGGCAAGTGGTGTTAATGCGGATATTCTCTGGTTGTTTGTGCCACTATTGGTGCTGACATTCTGGTTGCATAAGGTGAGCCGCTGGGCTTATATCGCATCAGGATTGTTGTTCTTGCCATTAATGGCACTTGATCTAAAACCATTCCTGTGGACATACGGCTTCGCCTTCACCTATGTCCTGGCAGCCATCTTGTTGCTGGTGGGTAAGCGGAACATGGACAACCGAAGCTTTGCGGCACATGCCCTTCATGTAGTGACCCAAATGTTCTTCGGAGTTGTCATCTCCGGCTTGCTCACGTTGGCCGCCATGGCCATCGTCGCCTCTTTCCTTTATATCTTCGGCATCGACATGCCACAACATCTCTATGAATATATTTGGGAGTTTATCTGGTTCTTCATCGCACCGCAGATCTGCTGCACGCTCATCTCACAAGATGAGGATGTGGTCAGTGAACCGGCCAAGGTGCTGCGACTGATTCTCAACTTTATCCTCTCACCGGCTGTCATCATCTATACCGCCATTCTCTATGTCTATTTCATCAAGATCGTCCTTGTGTGGGACCTGCCGAAAGGCGGTGTGGCATGGTTGGTCATGGGGTTTGTAACGGTTGCGCTTGTTGGCCGGTTAATGCAATATGTGCTCAAAGAACATTATTACGACTGGTTTTACCGTCGATTCACATGGATTGCTATTCCTCCGCTCATCATGTACTGGATAGGTTCCATCTACCGCATACACCTTTACAGTTTCACCGAGAGCCGTTTCTATCTGATGGTGGCTGGCGTGCTGATGACCCTCTTCATCCTCATGTTGCTTTGGCGCCGCACCCGTAGTTTCCAACTGATGGCACTTATCTTCGGAGCAGCCATTATCTTGTTTACCTACATTCCAGGTGTGTCAGCAAAGAACATCGGTTACAAATGCCAAAAGGCCCGTTTGCAGCAGTATATCAGTGATTTGAGACTTATTGATACCAAAACTGGCAAGTTTGTGCAAAGACTTGATCTAGATGCAATCAGAAACGACAGCCTGTTGAGCGAACAATACCAAGAGGTATGCAGCATCATCGAGTATGTGCGCAAAGACATGGGGCGCGACACTTTCACTGAAAAATACGGAAAATGGAGTTGGTATGACTCTAACTTCTCAAACAAGCCCAACTGTGACATGATGCAAAATGACTACGAGCGCCACAATCCTGCCCTCTTGGGTGACTACAACATCATGCTGCCTATTGATGACTATGATATCAATAGCATAGACAGCATGGTAACGGTGAAGAAAGACAATAAAGTTGTCTTGGTATACCCCATCGGAGAAAGAGTCCGTCAGAACCCCGAGTTGCTCGACCATCCCGACAGCCTATTCATCTGGTGTAACGACTCTCTGATGCTTGTGCTGAATAGCTTCTATGTGAACGCCAAGGGGCAAGCCTTCGCAACAACATACAATTCTCTGTTGTTTAGAAAAACAGATTATGGTTCGCGATAAAAAGATAGTAAAAACATAAAAGAAGCCTGACACATAATTATCGGAATTTACCGCTGAGGATCTTGTTCCTGATATTTTTCACCGCTGACTTGTAATAGCTTATTTCCATTTCTTCGAGGATGCGCATCAACTCCTCCATCAATTCGGGGTAGAATTTGCACATGTGGAAAGCAAGTTTCATGCAGACACTCTGAATGCCTGGATATTCCTTGATGAGGACCATATGGTCAAGACAAAAATCCAGAAAGTCTGTCCTCAAATGGTCTTCGTCTATTTTCAATCGCTCAATAAGCGTCAGCGTCAGCCGCCGCACTGAAGAATTCTCTGTGAGCATAGCGAGGTCTATCAGTTCGTCGAGCATCACCTGTAGCTGCGACAGTTCCTCATCACTTGCCTTGGTCAGCCCCCATAAGGCACTTCTCGCCACCTGGCAATTCTCATTGAAAACGTACTGCTTTGTGAATCCGATGAAATCTCCCTCAGATTTTACTTCCTGATAGATCTCTTGAGCTCCACACTCACTAAACTTCTGCTTCAGTCTTTCGATGGTAATGGCCATTTCAAAATATATTAATTTGCAAAAATAGAAAATAATTAATTAAAAAATTGTTAAATAATAAAAATAATCGTTTTCAAAGCATTTTGCGGTCGTTTCTTTGAGCAATTCGCATTTTTTTTTCGTAAATTTGCACCCGCAAAATTGACCGGTAAACTGCGGGTTAAAATAATAAAAGACCTATAGGCGGCTTAGGCTGTGAAAATGATGCACTTACATGAAAGCCCCATGATACCTTTTCGCACAAACTGCGAGAGGAGAAAAATGTATGCACCAGCCTAAGTCATAATAATGAATTGATGATTGGGAATGAGCCAAATCAGCTCCAATAATCTTATTTTACAGAAAATATCCTCCAAATTTGGGAAAACTTCAGAACGAAGCAAAGAAGCCGTTTTGAATATTGCCATCTCACTGACCGCCAAGGGAATCAGCATCCTGAGCAATCTGCTGATTGTTCCCTTGACCATTCATTATGTGAACCCCACCCGTTATGGCATCTGGCTCACATTATCGTCGGTGATCAGTTGGATAGCCTTCTTCGACTTAGGTTTAGGGAACGGATTCAGGAATAAGTTTGCTGAGGCGAGAGCCAAAGGAGACAACCTGTTGGCCCGCAAATACCTAAGCACTACTTATTTTGTATTAAGTGGTGTGGTCACCTTACTTTACATTGCCTTACTGTTGATTAATCATTTCATCGACTGGCCCTCTGTGCTGCACGTGGACAAGGTCTATTTTTTTGAGTTACGTGAAGTCTTTGCTATCATAGGTTGCTTCTTCTGCCTCAATATGGTGTTCAATATCTTCAGTACGATGCTCACCGCCGACCAGAAGATCGGTTTCTCTTCATTGATTGTCGGGTTAGGGCAGTTGTTCTCCTTAGCCGCCATTTTTATTCTTACCCGCATGAGTGAAGGCAGTCTGATCAACTTAGCCACCTACTATGCCGGTGTGCCTTGTCTTGTCATGCTCATCGCCTCCATCATCGGCTTCACCTCCACCCGTTATCGCGAGATGATGCCCAGCCTGCGCCTGGTGGACCTATCATTAGTGAAGAATATTCTCAATATCGGCATCCAGTTTTTCGTCATCTACATCTGTCTGTTGCTCATCTTTCAAGTGATGAATATTGTGATTTCCCGTGAATTAGGTCCAGAAGCCGTTACGCAATATAACGTGGCATTTAAATATTTCAACCTGCTTCATATGGTGATGATGATCATCATCTCCCCATTCTGGTCGGCATTTACAGATGCCTACACCAAGAACGACTATACTTGGATGAAATCTATCATCCGCAAATTGGAACAGTGCTGGCTTGTGTGCGTTGGCATCGGTCTGTTGATGTTGCTGTGCTCCCCTGTCTTTTATCGGATATGGATAGGTGATGAAGTCAAAGTGGGTTTTACTTTATCCTTTTGTGTATTAATCTACATTCTCTCACAGGTTATTGGTGCCATTTACATGCAGATGATCAATGGAATCGGTACTGTGAGAATCCAGATGATCACCTATATTCTTTTTGCCCTCTTCTCTCTGCCCCTTATGATGTATTCATGTCGTCTTTTAGGAATTGTGGGTATTGTCATCATGCCTTCCATAGTGTATCTGGGCCAAGCCATTATAGGTAAAATTCAGTTGCATAAGCTCATGACCCATACCGCCAGCGGTATATGGAATAAATAACGATTTTCAACATGTTAGGAAGTGCTCTTCTAGTCCTCGCCATTATCACCTATATGTTTGGATGGAAAAGATTCAGTCTTTTCATCTTTTTCACCTTCATGCTAAAGGGTTGGGTGGTGCTGACTGATGACATCATGGGTGTGAAAAATTATGACCTGGCCTCCATCTATGCACTTGTTATCTTGGTCTATTCAGCGATTTTCGAGAACAAAGTTCCCTCTATCGATGATCTCCGGCTTAGGCGCTGGCTCTATGCGTTCTTTTTCTTCATGCTGTTGAATGTGACCTTCTCCTACGTCCATTATTCATTTACCCCTTTTCAGATTCTGCAAGGTAGTCGTTCTTCATTTCTTTTTCTCAGTTACTTCTTTATCAAAAAAACGAAGAAATCAGATTTGTTATGGCTCAATGAGGCCTTCTTTTATATCACCTTTATTACCTCTATTCTTTATATTTTAGAGGTGTTCTTCGATTTGCCTGTCTTGCCCTATTATGATGAAGGAGCCAAGATTGATGACTATACAGGTATCATGCGTTACTATAATTTCCCACCGTTGCTCTATTGGTATCTGTTTGTGTGTATCCTCCATCCAAATGTCATCAAGTCACGGCTTACTTTCATTGGTAGTTTCATTTTTGTTACAGCCCTGATAGCTACACTCGGAAGGACCCAGATCGCTATTAATTTCAGCGTTTTGGCATTAGGTGTAATCATGCGTGGCCAACTCAAGTCAACATTGAGTTTTGTACTTGTCTGTATGGTTATTGCGGCGCCTTTTGCCCAAACCATCAGTGCCCGTTTTGCAGGAAAGGATAAAGACTCTACAGTTAACGAGATTGAATCTATCCTTCATGGTGGTATTCAGGAGACTGTCAAAGTGGGAAACACAAAAGATGTAGGAACCTTTACATATCGTATGGCATGGGTCTATGAACGTGCTGAATATTTGGCAACAAGGAGTGTGGATGAGAACATCTTTGGCTTAGGACTCATTAGTGACAGTCAGGTGCTGACAGTTCAAAAGATGTACGCCTTTAATCTTGGTCTGAAAGATGCAGAAGACAATATTGCTCAGTTGGTCACTCCAGACATTGCCTACGGCAACCTTCTTTCGAAATATGGATATGTTGGAGGAGTTATCTTTCTGATGATTTGGATCTATCTGATTGTCTATTTCTTCAAACGAAGACATTTCTCTTCTTTATCTTTCATGGCTTTTCTCCTTATCCTAGATGACATCTTCTTGAGCTTATCCGGTACCATAGTGTCAGATCAAGGCAACTTGGCTATCCCCTTCATGTTGTATGTAATCATTTCTAAGAGTGTGGAATCCTTTAAGGAAACGGACAATATCTCCCAAAGGAGGATAATCACTCCAGATGGTGTGATAACACTTCGTAAGGTCACCTCACACAGATAGGGTATGACCTCCATTTAAGTTGTCAAAAAATATTATCATGCTCAACGTCGTCAAGATCCAGCAAATGGCGCATTGGCTATATGTTCATCATATCCCTCTGTTGCCCCAATTTTTTCAATTACTGATTTTCTTGTGTTACAGCAGTTCCATCAGTTATAAAACGTCCATTGGCAAAGGCACATTCTTCAATCATGCAGGTTTCGGCATTTTAATCAATACTAAGGTTGTCATTGGTAAGTCATGTAAGATCGGCAACAACGTGTCCATTATCGGACAGAGCCCTTACAAATGTGCCCCTGTTCTAAAAGACCACATTTTCGTTGGTCCTGGTGCTATCATCCAAGGGCCTGTCATCGTTGAGGATCATGTGATAGTGGCACCTAATGCCGTGGTGACTAAAAGTGTCCCAAAGAATGCTATCGTGGCAGGCATCCCTGCGAAAATCGTAGGTTGGTCGGATCAACTGGATTATGATATTTTTAAAAATGAGTCATGGAAAGAAGGAACTCAACCCTATTTGGAACTCTTATCCTAATAGCTATATGCATACTCTTTCCCATATCTTGCAGTATGGATGACACGGATGATCCTTCATTAACCTTCATTGGTGACTCCGAGGTCGAACATTGGGATGTGAGTTATTTTTTCCCAGAATACAGGACGGTGAATAAAGGTATCTCCGGTGCTGGTTTGACAATCATCGAGAAGATGACCGATGCCGCATTGAACAGTTATGCTATCGTTATCCTAGGCACCAACAATATCCATTCACTGACGGAAGAAGAGCTGCCTGCATACGTTGACAGATATTTCACGGCTTTGAAGAATTTGAATGGTCGGCGGACCTTTGTCTACTCCATTTTCCCTCGCAGTGTTTCATCCGACAAGCCTGGGACCAATACAGTCATTCAGTTATTAAATCAACTCATCCAAGAAAAGTGTGGAACAAATCCAACATTCACCTTTTTAGATGTTTACGCTACTCTGAAAAAAGATGACGGAATCAACCCAGAATACAGTTATGATGGTCTGCACTTAAACGCTGAAGGCTATGAGGTCCTCGCCTGGAAATTGAAAAAAGAATTGCAATGAACAGATTCTTATTATCCTTACTCTTCCCACTTTCGTTAATCTCCACAAGAGCTCAGGAGATAGCCGTAGGAAGCAGAGATAATCAATATATATATGGTGAATGCCTGTACAAAGGATGGCATTTGAAACTTGAAGAAAGCGTTTACTCCAGTAAGATCGGCTCTCAATATGTGAGACTCTATGCTGGTTATTGTCTGCAAAACGCCCAATGGTCAATAGACGTGGATTCCTATTTCGGAACCCCCTACAACGGAAAATACAATAGTTACGGCTGCCTTGCCTCTGGTACTTACGTCATTCAGGACAAATACCACCTCAAGGCTACCATCAATCCCCATTATGACAGTGGCTACAAATACGAGACCAATTTCCGTATCGGTGCAGAGGCTGACATCTTTGACCAGATCAGCATCATGGCTGCCTATCAAGAGATGCCCATCTATCGGATGAAAGAGAAAAGAGTCTATGGTGGTCTAATTTTCAAGTCAGGCAACCTTAGTGTCTGTCCACAGATTTCCATCCCTACAGATGACGTCATCAATCATATCCGGTGCATCGTGAATTTTCGCTATTGTTTTTCAAAATAGAGTTGATTGTTATGCATTTTTTTGCCCGCATCTTGATGTTCACAGATCTTTTGTTGGAAAAACTGAGAAACAAGATGGATTTTTTTGTCAATTTGCAGGCTAAGGCCTATTTAGACTACAAACATGCTATCTACAATAAAGACATCCGCTTTTACAGAAAGCCAAGGCTGCACATCTCCGACGGATGTAAGGTCGTTATCGGCCATCGTTTCATCTGCCGTACTGGCAAAAGCACATTGCTCGACAATGGTGCTTACTCCTCCATCTATCTTTTCCCCCATGCCTCTCTGACTATTGGCGATGACAGTGGGATGACCAACACTATCATCGTTTCGAAAGCGTCGGTAACTATCGGTCATCATGTGAATATCGGCAACGGAACTGTGATCCTTGACAGCAACCTCCATAGTGTGGACTGGCGTATCCGAGGCGAAAGAAGCATGGATACCACACATTCCAGTAACAAGCCAATCATCATCGGTGACTATGTATTCATTGGAATGCGCTCCATTATTCTAAAAGGTGTCACTATCGGTGAAAAATCCATCATCGCCGCCGGCAGTGTGGTGACGCAGGATGTTCCTGCTGGAGAACTGTGGGGCGGTAATCCCGCACACTTCATCAAGAAACTATCATAAATATCTATGAAAGTTATCCATATCGAGTCAGGCCTTGGTAACCAGATGTTGAGTTTCTGCGAGTATTTGGCCATCAAAAAGGTTAATCCCACCGACAATTGCTACATCGAGACCATCACTTACGACATTCCCGAATGCAATGAGGTAATCTGTCAGTGGAATGGTTATGAACTAGACCGCATCTTTCATCTCAATGCCCCCAATATCCGATCATTGTTCAGCGATGAGGCTTGGGAAGGCATCATGCGTGACATTCATGCCTCACAGTTCTGGCTGAAGAACTGGAACTACCCGGTCTATATCCCCCAAGCCTTGCGTCATGCAGGGATGGACTTGAAAAACATATTAGGTGATTTTGAGGCACCGGATGCCACGGCGAAGACCGCCCTCCGTCTTCCACAATATAAAAAGACTTTTCTCTTCCAATATCTGAATTTTGTCAGGAGGAAAATTCTTAAGAAGACTCATACGGTGAGCAGGTCGTATGAAAGCGATCTGTTCATCCATTCCGATGATGATCTCTTCGCTGGCCAACAATTGTTTTTCAAATTCAAAAACAGCGGTATCGAACGAATTGAGCAAGAAATCCGTAAAGCTTTTGCTTTCCCTGCCATCACAGATTCCGCCAACCTGCGAGCCGCTAAGGAGATATCGTCACAACAGTCAGTAGCCATCCATGCCCGTCGCGGTGATATGATGAGTTTCAACTTCGACTGTTACTATGGTGGTTATTTTAAACGAGCGGTGCAATATATCAAGAACCAAGTCGGCGACCCTACTTTTTATATATTCTGTGACCCAGGAAGCGTGGATTGGGCTAAGTCGCACAGCAAAGTATTAGGACTTGACTTCAATCGTGATATAATCCATTTCATCAACTGGAACAGTGGAGAAAATAGTTGGCGAGATATGCAACTGATGGCTCTTTGTAAGCATCAGGTTATTACCCGTAGTTCATTTGGATGGTGGGGAGCTTTCCTCAATACATATCCAGATAAGATCACCTGTTCACCTGATGAGGTTTTTAATACTACTCACCATTTTTAAATTAGACATGATACCCAAGGTCATCCATTATTGCTGGTTCGGGCATAACCCTCTTCCACCCCTTGCAGAGAAATGTATCACCTCATGGAAACGTTATTTGCCAGACTATGAGATCAAGGAATGGAATGAAGAGAATTTTGATGTCAACATCGTTCCCTATACAGCAGAAGCCTATGAAGCTAAAAAATATGCCTTTGTGAGTGACTTTGCCCGTTTCTGGATACTCTATCACTATGGTGGCCTCTATTTTGACACTGATGTGGAGATTATCCGTCCATTAGACGATATCATAGCCCAAGGACCTTTTATGGGCTGTGAACATGATGCCAATCAAAATGGAACTTCCATTATGGTTGCCCCAGGATTGGGTTTAGGATGTCATGCAGGAATGAACCTATATTCCACATTGCTCTCATTCTATTCCAACATTCATTTCAAGAATCCTGACGGCAGCAACAACATCAAGAATATTGTACAATATACCACTGAATTATTGTTTAAAGAAGGACTAAAAAATGTAGGAGGTATCCAATCATTACATGGAGTGACGATTTACCCGTGTGAGTATTTCTGTCCTATTAACAATGTGACCAAAAAGATGAAGATTACAGGCAACACCCGTACCATTCATCATTATTCAGGTTCATGGAGAGACAAATCTTTCTTTGATAAGTTGAAGGAACGTATCCGCCTATTTTTACCCGACTGGATTCTTCTCTATTATAACAATAAGAAAAACACCAACAAGTAATTGAAGAAATGATCGATTCCACTTTATCAGAAAGAATCCTTCTTGTAGGTCCTGACTGCGAATCGCCCAAAGGCGGCATCGGGATGGTAACTAAAAACTACAGGCAAATCTTCCCTACTTTCAATTACTTAACAACACAGGTCGAAGGCAGTACGCTGCTAAAGATTTTTGTGTTTGCGAAAGCCATTTTACAACTCATTCCCTTTTTAGTTGGATCCCAAATACAAATAGTGCATGTGCATGGGTCTTCTAATGGCAGTTTTATTAGGAAATCTCTCGTGATATTATTGTCAAAACTGGCAGGTAAAAAGGTGATTTATCATCTTCACAGTGGAGGCTTCAAGGATTTCACAGCCAAACATCCCCGTGCCGTCAATTATATATTGAAAAAAAGCGATTATGTCATCGGGTTATCAGATTATTGGAAAGACTATTTTGAGCATGATTTACATTGCAAAAGGGTTGGTGTCATCCATAATATCATGGACAGGCCCAAGGAAGACCATTCGGTCCGTCAGAAACAACTATGCACATTTCTGTTCTTAGGCAAAATCTGCGATCATAAAGGAGTCTTTGACCTGCTTGATGTTATCAACACTCATTCGTCCTTTTTCAGAGGGCGCATGCAACTGCTATTGGCTGGGAATGGTGAGACTGAAAGATTGAAACTCTATATCAAAAACCATCAGTTAGAAGATATTGTTCACTTTGCAGGTTGGGTCAATGGAGAAGAAAAATGCCGATTACTTAATCAGAGTGATGTGGTAGTTCTACCTTCTTATTATGAAGGTGTACCTATTTGTTTGCTTGAAGGCTTTTCATACCATCTGCCTGCCATTTCCACCTGTGTCGGAGGAATTCCCGAAATCTTGGAAGATGGCAAAAATGGCATTATGATTCAACCTGGGGACAAGAAAGCTTTGTATACTGCTCTCAAGCGGATGATTGAATCACCCCAAGAGAGATTGGAAATGGGTAATCAAGCCTATCTGCAAAGTATCAATCATCTCCCCGAAAAAGTTGAAAATAGCCTAGAACATATTTATTATCAATTAATTAATAAAGAATGAACATCAGTATTTTCGGTTTAGGATATGTAGGATGTGTGGGCGCAGCATGTCTCGCCAAACTCGGCCATCACGTTATCGGTGTGGATGTGAACGAGAATAAGGTGCGCCTCATCAACGAGGGCAAGCCCACCATCATCGAGGAAGGCATCGCCGAACTGTGTCAGGAAGCCCATGACCATGGAATGATGCGCGCCACAACTGACGCGGCTGAAGCCGTGGCCAACAGCGACGTGTCGTTTATCGTCGTAGGCACACCGTCAAGCCGCGAGGGACATCTCAACCTCGACTATATCTTCGCCGTGGCGAGACGTATCGGACAGGCTCTCCGAAAGAAAAACGACTTCCATATCGTCGCCATCCGGTCGACCGTGCTCCCTGGCACCAACGACAAGGTGGGACAAATACTCGAACAAGAGAGCGGAAAACAGCGTAACGTGGACTTCGCTGTGGTGAGCAACCCCGAATTCCTCAGAGAGGGAACCAGCGTGAAAGACTATTTCAATCCGCCACTCACCCTCGTCGGTACAGACAACCCACGGGCGGAGGCTGCCTTCAGGGAGATCTATCAAGGCATCAACGCGGAGTTTATCAGCACCGACATCAAAGTGGCAGAGATGATGAAATATGTGAACAACACCTTCCATGCGCTGAAAATCGTCTTCGGCAACGAGGTGGGCAATATCTGCAAAGGCCTCAATATCGACAGCCATAAAGTGATGGAGATCTTCTGCAAAGACCGCCAACTGAATATCTCACCTTATTATTTTAAGCCTGGCTTCGCCTACGGCGGCTCATGCCTGCCCAAAGACATGAAAGCCCTGAAGACCCTGGCACACGACTTGTATGTGGATGTACCTGTGATCGACAGCATCCATGCCAGCAACGAGCGACAGAAAGATCAAGCCGTGGAAGCCATCCTCGCCAAAGGCAAGCGAAAGGTGGGGATTTTAGGACTGAGTTTCAAGGCCGGTACCGATGACCTGCGGTGCTCACCTATCGTTGATGTGGTGGAACGGCTCCTCGGAAAAGGGTGCGAGATACGCATCTATGACAAGAATGTGGTGGTGAGCGAGCTCACCGGCACCAACAAAGACTTCATCATGGCAAAGATTCCTCACCTGCAGCATTTCGTCACCTCTGACTTGGATGAGGTCTGCAACAATTCTGACCTGCTCGTGGTGACCAACAAGGAGAAGGAATTTGAACCACTGCTCGACCGGTATCCCGGAAAGGTGGTCATTGACCTGGTGAGACAATGGAAAGAAGTGGACTACGACGGTTATTACGAAGGATTGTCGTGGGGCGACATCAATCAAAACCAGGCATCACAAGGGCGGACCATCGAAAGAGATTTCGCCAAGACTGATTTCTAACCGTATACTTTCTCTCCAACAGCCAATCAGATGGGACGACTCGCGTGGTATCTCAACCGACTTCGGGCAATGAATGCCAAGGAGGTGATGTGGCGTATCCAACAGAAGATGCTGGAGCGACAGGAAAGGCGGTATGCCCAAAAACCTGTCGCTGTCACAGAAATGCCTGTTGATGCCACGTTGTCGCATCTCACGATGGAGGGCAACCGTCTCGGCATCTGCACGGAGAACGACGGTCACATCTTCAAAACCACCATCCCCCTGTTGGGAGGGTATGACTATGAGACCTTCAAGCGCGACTGGCATGCCGGTTTCCAAACCCACAACCATTGGGAGAAGACCTGCTCGTATGACTTGCGCTACAAACAACGCGATGACATCGGTGACGCACGCACCAACTGGGAACTCAACCGTCATTTCCAATTCGCCCTGCTCGCCAAAAACTATTTCTTCTCGAAGGATGACCAGTATGTCGATGAACTGAAAAAACTATTCGATGACTGGAACCGGAAAAACCCCTTCCTCATCGGCATCTCATGGACCAGCGTGATGGAAGTGGCCATCCGTGCCATCTCATGGATGTATTGCCTGGCCTTCCTGCAGCTCGCTGGGAAAAAAGATGATGAGAAACTGATGGATGCGCTCAGAATAGGTATCTTGCAGATGATATCCTATGTGGAGAAGCATCATTCACGCTATTCTTCGGCCAATAACCACCTGCTGGTGGAGGCAGCCGCCATCACCTTGGGCGGAGTGGCCTTTGACCATGAACCGTGGGTGAAGGAAGGTGTAGACATCCTCACGGAGGAACTCCCCAAACAGTATTTCGCTGATGGTGTGAACAAGGAGATGTCGCTCCATTATCAGGTGTTTGCCATGGAAGCCTATGCGCTGGCCGCCCATGTGCTCATACACCAGAGACGGACACTTCCCTCGTCATGGCTCTCCTATCTCGACCGTCAGTGTGATTTCGTGTGCCATTGCGCCGCAAGTAATGACCGCTATATGGAATTTGGCGATGACGACGAGGGGAAAATCCTCGACCTTGACGGAGGGTTTGCCTGTCATACAGAACATGTGTTGCAATGGTGTTCTCTCCTCCTCGGGAAGCGCTGGTTTCTCACCCAACAACCCTCTGAGACCCTGCGTTGCCTGTTTCCCATCAAGACTTTTGAAGCATTGTCCGTCCAACAGCGTCCTCATCAGGAAACAGCACGATGTTATCAAGAAGGCGGTTATACGATGCTCAGGAGCGAAGACCGCCGCGTGCTCATCGGCATGGACCATGCCCCATTAGGATTCGGCAGCATCTGTGCCCATGGCCATGCCGACGCCCTCAGCGTGCAACTGATGATCGACGGCGTCGCTATCCTCGCTGACCCTGGCACCTATCTCTACCATTGTGACCTCGCCAGGAGGAACGCCTTCAGGCAGACCAGTCACCATAACACGATGTGTGTGGAGGGAAAAGACCAATCGGAGATGTTGGGCGCATTCCTATGGGGGAAAAAGGCGCATTGCCGGTTGCTTGATTTCAACCACGACGGTCACATCACTACGTTACGCGCCAGTCATGATGGTTATGCTCCCATCATTCATGAAAGAGAGCTGATCTGGGACCAGCATGCCTTGCAACTCACCCTTCACGACCGTCTCAGTCAGTCATGCCAGTGGACGCTATCCTTTGTCGTGGGACCAGCCTGCCTGGTCAGCGAGACTCCGGAAGGCTATCTCATCTGTCATGACGACGTGGAATGTCTGTTGCGCATCCCCCAAAATACCTCTCACACCTTGGCGGATATCGAAGTATCGGAACGCTACGGCATCAAGACTCTATCGAAACAGGTACTTATCCGGGGTAATGCGCCCCAGTTCTCCACCATCCTCGACATCACTTATCACCCACAAACATAACGCCCCTTTTCTTCTTTTCAGTCAACATCACATGGAAAAGCAACAACGGAAAATACTCATCATCGTGGAAAACCTGCCCGTGCCCTTCGACACCCGTGTGTGGCAGGAAGCCACCACACTGGCAGACAACGGCTATGAAGTATCGGTAATCTGTCCGAAAGGCAAGGGATATGACAAAGACTATGAATATCTGAAAGGAGTGCATATCCACCGCCACGACCTCCCAACGGAAGGCAACGGTGCCATCGGTTATGCCAGAGAATACTTCTGTGCCTTGAGGGAAGAACTGCGCTTGGCCAAGAAAATCTATCGTGAGCGCGGTTTTCACGTGATTCACGGTTGCAATCCACCTGATGATATCTATATGGTTGCCAGCCGTTTCAAGAGCAAGGGCGTCGACTATGTATTCGATCATCACGACATCTGCCCGGAATTGTTTGAGGCGAAATTCGGCAAAGCCAAGGGATTGCTTTACAAGAGCCAGTTGTGGCTAGAGCGCCAGACCTATAAGCACTGCGCCTTTGCCTTTGTCACCAACGAGAGTTACAAGCGCATCGCATTGGAGCGCGGAGGCATGACAGAAGATAAAGTCTTTGTCCTGAGAAGCGGTCCGAAACTGGAACGGTTGCGCATCACATCACCCAAGCCATCCATCAAGCGCGGACGACGCTACATGGTGGGATATGTAGGTGTCATCGGACAGCAGGAAGGCATCGAATACCTGTTGGAAGCGGCCCGACACATCAAAGAGGACATAGGACGAGACGATATTTTCTGGGGCATTGTCGGCAGTGGTCCTCATCTGGAGGCACTCCGCAAACAGAGTCACGACATGGGACTGGACGATATCCTGGAATTCACCGGCCGTGTGAGTGACGAGGTGCTGCTGGATTACCTCAACACCGCAGACGTGTGTGTGAATTCAGACGAGTACAATGCGATGAACGACAAGAGCACGATGAATAAAATCCTCGAATACATGGCCTTGGGAAAACCCATCGTGCAGTTTGATCTCACCGAGGGACGCTATTCCGCTCAGGAAGCCTCTCTCTATGCAGCTCCAAACAATGCCAAAGACATGGCACAAAAAATTCTGCAACTGCTCGATGATGAACCGCTGCGCCAGCGGATGTCAGCCTATGGGCGCGACAGAATTATCAACCAACTCAGTTGGGAGCACACCAGCAAGGTCTTGCTTGAAGGCTACGACCAATATTTCAAACAGAGAGGATTGTGAAAATCGTCGTCACTGGTACACGTGGCATTCCCAACATCATGGGAGGTGTGGAGACCCACTGCGAGGAACTGTACCCCCGTCTGGCTCAGTTAGGTTTCGATGTGACCGTCATGCGCCGACACTGGTATGCAAAGGACAACCTCAAAGAGTGGAATCACGTGCATATTGTCGACATCAATGCCCCCAAGAAGAAAAGCATAGAGGCCATCGTACACACCCTCAGGGCTGTGTGGAAAGCCAAGCGGATGCATGCCGACGTGCTGCATATCCATGCCTTAGGCCCCGCTCTCGTCACACCCATCGCCCGTCTGTTGGGCCTTAAAGTGGTGTTTACCCATCATGGTGCAGACTATGAGCGCGACAAATGGGGAGCTACCGCAAGACTGGCTCTTAAGTGGGGAGAACGCTTAGGGGTACGTTATTCCAATGAGGTGATCGCCATCTCACAAGGTATCAGCGACATGCTCAAACAAAAATACGGCCGCGGAGACTGTCATCTGATCCGTAACGGAGCCCCCATCCCCTCACCTACCGATCTGCCTTCCTATTTCTCAGAACTCGGCATCGAACGAGGACAATATATTCTAGCCATGTGCCGTTTCGTGCCGGAAAAAAAGCTCGAAGACCTGGTGAAAGCCTACTCACTGCTGAAGGCAAGCGGCAAGGCTCCCAAGATGCGACTGGTGCTGGCCGGCGATGCAGACTTCGAGGATGACTACTCACGGCGATTGAAAGAAGAAGCCCGCAAATGCGGTGCCGTGCTCACCGGATTTGTGAAAGGAAAACAATTGCATGCACTCCTTACCGGCGCAAGATGTTATGTGATGCCCTCCTCTCACGAAGGGTTGTCGATAGCCCTCTTAGAGGCCATGGGTTATGGTCTTCCCGTGATCATCAGCGACATCGAGGCCAACAGGGAAGTGGGGCTCGACGCAGCCTCATACTACCCATTAGGTGACATACGCACACTGGCCCGTAAAATTGAAACCGTCTGTGAGCAGCCCCCCCACCCCATCCATTACGACATGACAAAATATGACTGGGACATCATCGCCCGACAAGTGGCCAATGTCTATCAGTCATTGATGAAATAACCATTTCCCTACATGATGGACTTAACACAAGCCTACAAAACCTTTTTCGGTCCGAGCGACACGCTGATGCAACTGTTCTCACCTTACCGCATCTGTCCGCTTGGCGCACACGTTGACCACCAGCACGGGCTGGTGAGCGGATTTGCCTTCGACAGCGGAATCGACTTCCTTTTCTCACCCACCACCACAGGAAAGGTGGAGATGTGCTCTCTCTCGTTTGAAGGACTGATGACCTTCAATGTGAGGCGTGAGATCGACTCCAAACAGTATAACTGGGGAGACTATCTGCGCGGAGCCGTATGGGCACTCCAGCATGACTTCCAACTGCGAAAAGGTATCAGAGGCGTGGTGAAAGGGTCGATGCCCATCGGCGGACTGTCCTCATCTGCCGCCCTGCTTTGTGGTTTCGTTAAGGCGCTTGATGAGGTCAACCAACTGGGACTCAGTAAGATGGAGGTGGTGAAATACGCCTCTATGGCAGAGCGGGAGTATGTGGGACTCAACAATGGTATCCTCGACCAAGCCTGTGTGGTGCTCTGTGAGGAACAGCAATTGCTCTTCCTCGACACCGACACGTCCGACTACCAGATCCTCCCCTTTGGAGGGCAACAATTGCCTTTCAAGATTGGCGTGTTCTTCAGTGGAGTGACCCGCAAACTTACCGGAACCGACTACAACCTGCGTGTATCGGAATGCAAAACTGCCGCCTGGATCATGGAAGCCTATGAGGGCATTCCCTTGAAAGACATGAAGGATACCCGTCTGCACGATGTGCCAGAAAACCTTTTTGAGAAATATAAGGAGAAGATGCCCGAGCGCTTTGCCAAGCGTGCCCGGCATTACTATTCTGAGTGTGAGCGGGTGAAGGCAGGAGTGAAGGCCTGGCAGGAAGGAGACATCCATGAATTCGGACGTCTCATCTTCGAGAGTTGTGAGAGTTCGATGAACAATTACGAATGCGGCTCTCCGGAACTCATCGAGCTGTATAAGATTATGCGTCGCACCGACGGCATCTATGGAGGGCGTTTTAGCGGTGCCGGTTTCAAAGGAGCCTGCATTGCCCTTGTCGATCCCGACAAAGAAGAACAGATCCGTGAGTATATGACCAAGGAATACTTAAAAGTATTTCCCCAATACAAAGACTCTTTTAAGGTGTTTTTCTGCCACACCAGCAAGGGCGTGGATTTTGTGAGTAAGCACGAACAGCCATTATGAAATCTATCATCATCGCTGCCGGATATGCGACACGCCTCTATCCCTTGACCGAGCATTTCCCAAAACCTTTGCTGAAAGTAGGCAGCAGCACCATCCTCGACCGGCTATTGGCCGACATCGATCATATAGATGCCATTGATGAGCACATCATCGTCACCAACCATCAGTTTTTTCCCATTTTTGAGGAATGGTCATCACAGGCGCATTATCAAACTCCCGTGACGATCATTGACGACGGCACGACGAGCAATGAGAGCCGGCTGGGGGCAGTCAATGACCTGCTTTTAGCCATCCGCCGCTGCCAAGTGGACGATGACATCATGGTACTTGCCGCAGACAACATCCTGGATTTCTCACTTCATGGTTTTGTGGATTACTTCCACAGCACCGGCACCTCGGTCATCATGTGCTACGAAGAGCCCCAGCTGAAAAGGTTGCAACGAACAGGCGTGATCGCTGTGGACAAAGACATGCGTGTGTTGGAGATGCAGGAAAAGCCACTACAACCTGTGTCGCAATGGGCCGTCCCACCTTTTTATATATACCGCCGTGAGGATCTTCCACTGATACTCGACTGTATGTCACACGGCTGCGGAAGCGACGCCCCCGGCAATTTAGCCCATTATCTGACCGAAGTCACCCCTATCCATGCCTGGCGCATGCCGGGACGGCGCTATGATATCGGTTCTCTTGACAGTTACGAGGAAGCTCAAGTGCTTTTCGGTTGAGAAATCTCATCCCCAATGGTATGCCGAGCATAAATAATCCGGCTGGATGTATCCCTACATCCAGCCGGAAAATTATAGATTCAACTCTCTCAAATCATTTCAAAAAGCAACTTTAATAAATCTCATTATCCCAAAGGGAGTAGCGTTTATCGAAATGTTATCCGAAACAATCTATTACCTCAAAACTCTACCTATCTTAAGATTCAAAAGTCGTATCTGATGTTGCAAATATAATCAGAAAATCGACAAAGCCATAATGTTAATCCCTCAAATCATCCTATATCCCCTTTTTATTGATATAAATCAATCACACCATCATCAAAAGAGAGTTTTTTTGTCTATCAGTCATAAAATAAGACAGCAGATTTGGATAAATCCACTTTTTGAAGTAATTTTGCTTCATCATCATTGAACATTTTAATATATCAGACGATGGAAACCATCAACAATTTTGAACAACTGACCAATCATCTTTCCCAACAAGGCAAGCGCCGCAACGTGGCTGTGGTCTGTGCAGAAGATGACTCAACACAGTATGCCGTGGCACGTGCACTTGAAGAGGGATTCATCAATGCCATCTTCGTAGGATGTACAGATGCTGTGGCCAACAGTCCGCTATTCAAAGACAAGTGCGAGCACATCTGCTATGTGGAGGCCGACGACCGTGACGAGGCCGCACAAAAAGCCGTCGCCCTGGTGCGAGAAGGCAAGGCGGACATTCTGATGAAAGGTCTCATCAACACCGATAACCTGTTGCATGCCGTACTCAATAAGGAAACCGGCATCCTGCCAAAAGGCAATGTGCTCACTCACATCACAGCGTCCTGCATACCTGGTTATCCCAAAATGCTGTTTTTCACCGATGCCGCAGTCATCCCCTATCCCACCCATGAACAACGGGTGGAGCAAGTGAGGTATGTAGCCAAACTATGTCGTGATTTCGGTATTGAGGAACCCAAACTGTCTCTCATCCACTGTTCAGAAAAAGTGGGTGGCAAATTTTTCCCCTTCACCGAGCGCTATGCAGAGATCATCGCCAGCAGTAAGGAAGGAAAATTCGGTCCCTGTGTCGTCGATGGTCCCCTAGATCTAAAGACCTCCTGCTGCAAGGAGAGTCTGTTGAAGAAAGGCATTCAATCTCCTATAGAAGGTGAGGCAGATGCCCTGATCTTCCCTGACATCGAAGCTGGAAACGTTTTTTATAAAACCATCACACTGTTCTGCCAAGCAGAGACAGCAGGCATATTGGCTGGAACAATCGCCCCTGTGGTGCTCCCCTCACGCAGTGACAGTAAGATATGCAAATATTGCAGTCTGGCATTGGCTGCCATCAACGCTTGATGCGCAGTTTCCACACAGAGTCATTTATTCCAACCATATCGCATGAGCAATCACATTGAGGTGAAGGGCGCCCGCGTCAATAACCTTAAGAACATCGACATCACAATTCCCCATGGCCAACTCATCGTCATTGCCGGCGTGAGTGGCAGTGGCAAGTCATCGTTGGCCTTCGACACACTTTATGCCGAAGGACAACGACGTTATGTGGAAAGCCTTTCTTCCTATGCCCGCCAGTTTCTTGGCAGGATGAACAAGCCTGAATGTGATTTCATCAAGGGATTGCCACCCGCCATTGCCATTGAACAGCGGGTGAACAGTCGTAATCCCCGTTCCACTGTAGGCACCTCGACAGAGATTTACGAATACCTGAGGTTGCTCTATGCCCGCATTGGACAGACCTATTCCCCCATCAGCGGTCAACTGGTGAAGAAACATTCCACTGACGACATTATCGCCAAGGTGATGGAATTTTCCAAAGGCACCCGGTTCTGTCTGATGGCGCCTCTCCACCTGCCAGAAGGCCGCACGCTGGAGAGGCAGTTGCAGATGGAGTTGCAACAAGGATTTGTGAGGGTATATATGAACGGAGAACCTCTCCGTATCGATGATCTGCTGGAGGACAAAGAGAAAATCCAGTCGCTTAAGCCCTCCGACATCTACGTGCTCATTGACCGCATGTCGGTGGATGACAGCAAGGATGCCATCTCACGTCTTACCGACTCGGCAGAGACCGCCCTCTATGAGGGAAACGGCGAATGCCGGCTGACCTTTCTTCCCTCCAACCTTTCCTACGATTTCTCCATGCGCTTCGAAGCTGACGGGATGCGTTTCGAGGAGCCCAGTGACCAGATGTTCTCCTTCAACTCCCCTGTCGGAGCCTGTCCCAACTGTGAAGGTTATGGCCGTGTGCTCGGCATCGACGAACGGTTGGTCATCCCCAATACCACGCTGAGCGTCTATGACGGTTGCGTGCAATGCTGGCATGGCGAAAAGATGAGCATTTGGAAAGAAGAATTCTGCCGCCGTGCCGCCAAGCATAATTTTCCCATCTTCAGACCATACATGGAACTGACCCGCAAGGAGAAAGACTGGCTGTGGCATGGTCTGCCATCGGATGCCCATCTCGATATCCATGAACAAGTGTCGATCGATGCTTTTTTCCGAATGGTGCAGGAGAACCAGTATAAGATTCAGTATCGGGTGATGATGAGCCGTTACAGAGGCAAGACCATCTGTCCGCTCTGCCATGGCACACGTCTGAAAAAAGAAGCCAGCTATGTGAAAATTGCCGGTAAGAGCATCTCCGACCTGGTGGAGATGCCCATCTGGAATCTGCGTAAATGGATGAAAGAACTGCCATTGGAACCGCATGAGCAACAGATAGCCAAACGGTTGCTAACTGAGATTAACAATCGTCTGCAATTTCTTGATGATGTGGGACTTGGATATCTTACCCTCAACCGTCAGTCGAATACACTCAGCGGTGGAGAGAGCCAGCGAATCAACCTAACCACCTCGTTGGGAAGTTCACTGGTAGGATCGCTCTATATCCTCGATGAGCCCAGTATTGGACTTCATAGCCGTGATACCGCACGACTGATCCATGTGCTCAAGGAGTTGCAGTCTTTGGGCAATACGGTGATCATTGTGGAGCACGACGAGGAGTTTATGCGTGCCGCTGATTATCTTATAGACATCGGTCCTGATGCCGGGCGTTTTGGTGGAGAGGTGGTGTTTGCTGGCAAGGCCTCCGACATTGACGCACACGCTTTGGAAAAATATCCGTCGAGTTACACGGTGAAGTATCTTACCCACATGGAGCAGATTCCTCTCCCATCCACCCGCCGCCCGTGGAATCTCTGGATAGATCTGCGCGGAGCCCGCATGAACAACCTCTGTGGTATCGACGTAAAAATACCATTGAATGTCCTGACAGTGGTGACAGGTGTGAGTGGCAGTGGCAAATCATCGTTGGTGAAAGGAATCCTCTATCCCGCATTGAAACGACACATGGGCGACACCTGTGACGCCCCAGGAGAATATCTGGCCATGGAAGGCGACTGGAAATCATTAAGCCGTGTGGAATTTGTGGACCAGAACCCTATCGGCAAGAGCAGCCGTAGCAATCCTGCCACCTACGTGAAAGCATACGATGCCATCCGACAGCTGTTTGCCGAACAACAACTGGCGAAACAGATGGGGTTCACCCAACAGTATTTTTCATTTAATGCCGACGGTGGTCGCTGTGAGGAATGTAAGGGAGCTGGCGTCATCACGGTGGAGATGCAGTTTATGGCCGACCTGGAACTGGAATGTGAGGCATGTCACGGCAAACGGTTTAAGAAAGAGATCTTAGAGGTGAGATTTGCCGGAAAAAATATCCATGAGGTACTCGACATGACCGTTTCAGAAGCCATCGAGTTTTTTACCGCCCACCAACAGCCACTCATCGCCAGCCGTTTGCGCCCCCTCGAAGATGTCGGATTGGGATATATCAAACTTGGCCAAAGTTCTTCTACCCTCTCTGGAGGTGAGAACCAACGTGTGAAGCTGGCCTATTTTATCGGTTTGGAGCGTCAGGATCCCACACTGTTTATTTTCGATGAGCCCACGACAGGTCTGCATTTCCATGACATCCGTCGTTTGCTGTCAGCTTTCAATGCCCTCATCGACCGAGGTCACAGTGTATTGGTCATCGAGCACAATCTGGAAGTCATCAAATGCGCTGACCATGTGATTGACTTAGGTCCTGAGGGAGGCGACAAAGGTGGCCGTCTGGTTTTCGAAGGAACCCCAGAGGAGTTGATCCATTGCAAAGACAGTCTGACTGGTCGTTTCCTGCGTGACAAAATAAGCTGAGCCCAATGGTCAGGAAAAATGTATAAGCGATTTATCAGAAAAAATTTTGTATAACCGAAAAATAACATTATCTTTGCACCGCATTTGATAAAAGAGAGATTTTTACTCATCGCCGATATGGCTCAGTTGGTAGAGCAATTCATTCGTAATGAATAGGTCCCGGGTTCGAGTCCCGGTATCGGCTCAAAAAAATGCGGAATTAGCACATCGGTAGTGCATCGGCTTCCCAAGCCGAGGAGGCGGGTTCGATTCCCGTATTCCGCTCTTATTAAAAAAGAGAAAAGTCAATGAGTTGCAGAAGCACTCATTGACTTTTCTCTTTTCATAAATACCATTACCTCACCACTACCTTTTGCCTGTTGACCACATAGATGCCTGGCGTCAGCCCTTTTGTAGCCTGTTTGCCATCGACAGAGTGGCGGACGAGTTGCCCTGAGAGGGTGAAGACATCCACCATGCCATCCTCTTCTGCCACCAGTTCATCGATTGCAGACGGCTGTTGTGGCGAGTAATCATCATTATTGGTGAGATAGACATCCTCCACCACGATGGGGCCACTACCATTCGACCAGAAACTGACGATATAGATATGTTTGGTGTCAAGAGCCTGTCCCTTATGGTCACCGGAGGTGAGCTTTGCCGTCTTCAAATTGATGGGAATCAAGGTTTTAGACCCGAAGTCAGCAGATCCGTAACAGTCACCCCAAATGCTATTTTGCGGGAAGATATTGAGATGAGCGCTGCAATTCTGCCGCTGTTTCAGTTTTACCACCAGATATTTATACTCTGACATATCGGCTCCACTGGGATACACCCATCCCATCTGTCCCCATTGTCCAGGATAGAAGGTGTGAGTGGACTCCGTATAAGTGCCCTGTGCGAAGAGCGAGGTATTGATATATTCAGCTGCAAACGGGAAGAAGGTGGAACGAACATTGAAAGAGGTGGCCAGCTGATGGCCCATCGGATCATCGTAGGTCACATCCACCTGTACGGTTCCCTCGCGGAGCCCCCTCACTTGTCCGTTCTGAATCTCCACCACGTCAGGCGCATCGATAGCGTATTTCGCCTTTGCCGACACGTTTTCAGTATGTCCGTCACGATATGTCGCAATCAGATTGAGCATATTCCTGTTGCCGACCATCACCTCGACCAACTCATTGTCAAGAGAAAGCTGCTGGACAGTCAGCATATCCTCATTGAAGCCTTCGAAGGTAGCAGGATAGAATGTGGATTCCTCAAAAGACGGTTCGGTAGAGAACCAGTCGAAGTCGGCATACCCAGTCTCCTCACCCGTCGCATAGCAGAAGAGTCCGAAGCGAGCCCCCACGAAAACATTCAGGTTGAAACCGAGTGTGGTCTGTCCACCCAATGCCTGATACGTCTTATTATCGAGTGAATAGTAGAACTGCGTCTTGCTCGTGCTGTAACTGATCGTGGCACGCAAGTAGATGACGCTGTCGACATCGACGGCGAGTGTGCGCTGTGATGGAGAGAAGGAATTGGTCTTACGAAGCGTATCTTGTCTCCAGATCAGCTGTCGTTTCCCATCTTTTACCTCTATTCCAATCATGGCGTATGGATCCTGCAAGATGCAGATACCCGCCACATTTCCCTCTTTCAACTGGCTCACGTCGAGACGCACAGTGCCAGATGACACACGGTCATTATAGGCGAAGATGCGTTGTGTCAGCATGTTGCGGGCATCGGTGAGACGTTTGACCTTACCTGAGGTGCGCAATCTCAACCATCCTGGACGCTCAAAGAGCGACCAACAGCCATCATCGGAGTTGTGATTCCATTGCCACTGCATGCCCAACGGATAACTGCGGAAATTGTCGTTGGTAGGTAATGGCGACTTCGGGAATGCTGTTCCCACATTGGGTTTCTGATAATCAGTATATGGTTTTCCTGCATTTCCCACGATAGGCCATCCATCCTGCCATTTGACCGGCTGCAAGTTGGGCATTCTTCCGAGCGCTCCCAAGTCCTCTTGCATGATGGTCCACCACTCACCTTCGGTCGTGTCGAACAAAGCCCCCTGATGAACCGTATTGGGCCGGCCGTCAATGATTTTCTCGACGAGCATCTTCTCCTCATAGGGTCCGAAGATATTCTTGGACCGGAAGACCGCCTGTCCAGAGGGCCACCCACCATAGGTGGCATAAAGATAATAATAGTCGCCGATTTTATAGAGATGACTTCCCTCAAGACCGTCCTTGTTGCTGATGACATTCTTCTCTCTAATGAAGTTGAAATCCTCATCCAACTCACACATCTGTATATTGCCGATGCCACAAGCCACATATACCTTACCATTGTCGAAGAGCATACCTGGGTCGTAATAAATACGGGATAACTTCTTCTTTTCCCACTTCCCTTCAGGGTCAGACGCGGTGAGAAGCCATCCTCCCGCATCATTTCCATTGATGAGGATATAGAAAATCCCATCGTGATAATCCATGGAACAAGCCCACATGCCCCTTGCATAAGCATCCTGTCCACCTTCCAGGTTATAATTGTCGGCAGATGACAATTGCGTGAGCGGTTGCGCACAATATTCCCAATTGACAAGGTCCTTTGACTTCAGGATGGTAGCTCCAGGGAAATGGTGCATGGTGGTAGACACCATGTAGTAGGTGTCCCCTACCCTAATGACATCCGGATCAGGGAAGTCGGCCTCCACGACAGGATTTTTATATTTTCCGTTGCCCAAATCACTTGAAGGCCGGTTTTTGAAGTCGGCGTGAGGCCAGTCGACCTTATAATACTCAGCATACCAATCCATACAAGCCTTACCGCAAGCCTCCTCATATCCGCCGAAGGCAGGCACCACTTTGTTTTTCTGAATCAGTGTATCGACATCAATGAGACAGGAAGTGCCTGAGAGCGTCATGGAGATGTTGCCATAATGGTCGAGGAGCGCTTTGTAGGCTTTTCCCCATTTGGATGTGGAACCAGTGGACCAAGTTCCGTAATTGCTTGGAACCCACTCCCCATGTTCATTATAATGTCCCTCACCAGGTTTTTCAGGACTCCAATCGACCTCTGTAATGATGATGGGAGCAGTGTCGACTACCGGCACCTGCTGATGGAACTGCCTGATATAATTCTGCGCATCATAACTATTGTCGCTGCATCCGAACCATCCCGTGTAGTCGTGGACGGCATAACCGATATTGTAGCCTTCAATGGGATAGGTGGCATAACTGGTGTAGTTGGCCTGCCAGCCGGTGCCCGGAGCCCAGATGATACCGGTGAAACCATTCTGACGGATCTTATCGACAATCGGTTGGAAATAATCATGCAAAGCAGCTGCATCATCGAGTCCCTGACTGTTTTTCAAGGTCACAGGCTCATTGGCTAACTCGATGCTGATCTGTCCGGCATATTTTCGGATGGAATCATTTTGACTGAAGATGTCCCAGACATCCAGCAGATAAGCCTGATAAGCATCTCCCACCTGTAAGTATCCCGGGCAGACGCCAGGAGGACGCACCACGACATACATGCCATGATTCATCGCTTTCTTTGCAAGAGGGAAATAGAGTGTCCTGAGATATTTCTTCAGACGTGCCGAACTATATTGTGAGATATTGTTCTCGCCCGCATCCCCTACCCTCGGTTTGTTCGGGTCGTTGGTCCAACAAGGATCCATGTGAAGACGGAAGACGTCACATTTCGCTTTCTCAAGTCCGGTGAAGAGTTTCTCAAAATAGTTGAGGCATTTTGACACCGTGTTGTCACTGGTCTCCCATCCCCATCTGCCACCATTGAACCAGGTGTTGGGTGTATCCATCACTCCATGGAGCACAACATGATTGCCATGGGTATCGACCAGCCACCTGCCCTCTGTGTGGATGGACGGCAAAGGTTTAACCCCCTGAGCCATGACAGCAGAGACGGCACAACACAACACCACTGCAAAGAATAATTTCCTCATCACTATTTATGGTTTATCTTAAGATTATCTGACTATTACCTAATGGATTTTCTGACCATACTATTGGCTCATCTGACCATCACCTTATGGATTTTGCCATCTTCAGCAACAACGATATTCAATCCACGCTGCAAGGCCTGTCTTCTGATGCCTAAGATGCTGTAGATACCAGCAGGTAAAGACTGTTCTGAAGTGAGTGAAAGAATACCTGCTGCCTGATCGATCTTCAAACGGCAATCCAACAAGAGGAATTCATCAAATCCAGTACCATTGTTGACAAAACTGATGACATAATCACCTTTCTCCTTAATCTCAAACGGCAGTTCGTTGATCTTTGCAGAGGTCAGGTTAGCAGAGGTGTTACCATTCGCATTCGGAGTCGCTGTGTAGACTTCAGACGAAGCGATGACGCTATTGCCTCCAGCACTTTGGATGCGAGCTGTATATTGAGGCCGTTCCTTCCATGCAGCCATGGCAAACAACAGTTTGTAAGCTCCAGGCTCAAGGGTGAGCGGATATGCCTTCTGCCGGCCATACTCACAATTATTAATACGCCAATAAAGGCCTTTACCCTGATAGCCAGAGAATCCGGAGAAGGTTCGTGCTCCCGAACTATAATTATTCGGATACTCATGTACCCCATTGTCCTCTTGGAGGGCACGCCATCCTTCTGGGAAATTACCACCCAGCACATTGGTGAAGTCGAGTTCATAGACTGCTGTCATATCCACGAAAATGGGTTCCACCGTGACATTATCATCAGGCATCACAAATGTACCATCTTCCTGTATAAACACATCACCATGCAACACGTTCCACCCCTTGAGCTGATAGCCTTCCTCAGGAACAGCAGACAGGGTGACCGTCTGTCCCTCGACAGCCTCTTCCACATCCGCCATCACCTGTCCGTGTTCCGACTGTCTGACGGTCACCTTGAAAGACTCCATCTCCATCTCTGCAGGTGCGTAGATGATCTGGTCAATATACATGTTGAGACCGCCGACGTTGGTGATGATCAGTTCATTGCGTCCTTCAGTCAGATTGGCATTGAAAGACACTTTACGCCACTCATTAGTGGATGTCTTCTCACATTTCAGCGTGTTTTTAGTTCCATTAATAGTAGCGGAGATATTGCCTGCCCTGCTGGGCGATGTATATCTGACAGCGATACGGTATTCGCCAGGATATTTCACCTCAAGTCTATGCCGCAAAGACCCGGAAGAGTTGGTGCCCATGTCGGCGAATCCATTACCAGCATGACCACGCACATTAGGATACCATCCGTAGGGATCAGTAACGCAGCTCTTGATACTTTTGAAATCCATGTCCTCTGCCTCGATGATAATCTCACCGTGATACTCGGCCGGCTGCTGAGGAAGGTCGAGCGACAGGCTCTCGCTGCTGAGCACATCGGTGCTACGATCCGTGGCATTACCCGCACAATTGATAGTGATATCGACGGGGCCATTATGTTTGACTTCAAGGGTGAAGACACCAGTCTCCTCCTCAAAACTGGCAGTAGCATTTGCTGTCGCCTGCACGCGTTTGGTCATCTTATAAGAAGGTTTGGCGGCAGTCACGCCCGTCACCACAATCTTGTCGAGTACCATTGCCGTCGTGTCGTTGCGGTAGTTATTAAGATAGAGGTCGATATGGTCGTTGTATTCCTTGATATGACCACTGCTCAATTTTCCATATGTAAGCAATAGACTGTCGCAAGTGTTATAAAGCAAAGGAACAGCAGCGTAGGCTGTTTTCTTTGCATTCATATAGGTATAAGGAGTGTAAGTGATCAGCTGATTTTTCATCCTTGACACATAGAGGTCACCCTTGCTCACCTCAGGATATTGGTTGTTGAAGTCCTCTACTTTCTTCGCCTGTGTAGACCACCGTGAGGTGTAGTTGGACTTCTTCACCTGCACGGGAATGTTTTTACTTGCCGTGTCATAGAGTCCTATGACCAGCGGAATGGCCGCATAGCGACCGGTCTTCTTGAAATAGCACAGGTTGTCCATCCACTGTCCGTTGCCCCGGTTGAAGGGGTCGTTTTGTTTGTAAAGTCCATCATAGAGTGATCCCCATGCAGCATATTTCTTCTCATCACTATCGGTGTTGATATCATTGATGACAACAATCTTTGTTCTGTCAACAACCTCCTCGCGGGTAGGGATATAGATGGAACCATCGATAATTTTGTGGAACATGTCGAGCCAGGCATTACGGAATCCAGGGAAGGTGCCCCAGTTGCGGCGAGTATAACCTTCCACAGTAGAATTGGAAAGGTTTTGGAAATCCTCAGTCCAGATCAGTTCCGGTCCATCCCATACAGCGCCTCCATTGACAGCCGTCTGTTCCATCACCGTGCCGATACCTGCTGCCACGGGATATTTCTTTCCGTGGTTATTGCCTAATAACGCATCGAGTGCGCCATTCCATCCACAATTATCATATCTGACTCCATAATTCTTAGCCAGACCAGAGATAAACGGACCGAAAGTGACACTCTCGTTGTTATAGAAACAAGACGAGGTGGTGTATTTATAGAGCCAGAGAATAGCCTCTGGATATTCCTTACAAGCAGCCAGCAAATCCTTGTTGCGCTTCATCATCCCCATAGGGTTGAGCAAATGTGACCAGATGTTGCCACAGAAAGAGATGGTGAGGAATCCACCATATTGATGAGCCATGGGCACCAATTTGGCAAAGAGCGCAATACGTGACGTCTGTGTACTGGAACTCCTGTCATTCGGCTCATCAAATCCCCAAAACTGCTCGGCATAGTTCCATCCGAGGAAATTGGGATAACGTTTGTAGAAATATTCAAAAGTCTCCAGGTCATCATCCTGTATATGCGTATGTCCTCCACTTGCCGGCTGACAGGTGAACCACATTCCATTGTGCTGGCATACGGTAGCCCAAGACTTGTAAGTGCGCACAGCATTCTGCGGCATTTTATAGACATTCTTTTCTGTGTCGTATTGGCAAGAGAGCGAAAGGTTCAAACAGACAAAGGGTTTGATGTCATCGGGTATCAGGTCGATGATTTTCTGAGGATCAGCCTTGTTCCACACATCAACATGAATAAGCCACATCGGATGTTTTGCGTCAATAGGCCTCCGTGACTGTGCCTGTACTCCAAGGACTGCCATGCCCATCAAACATACGAGCAAGCAACGAATGAATAAACTTTTCTCTTTCATTTTGGTTATCGTCATTTAACTATTCAATTTCATAAAAAGTCATCGTCATTTCACGAGTTTAGTATTTGGATGGTCTCAGCCATTTCCGACCGTCGATAATCACAAGTCCACGATGGCTGTCATTGACCCGCTGTCCCATGACGTTGTAGATGATCCGCTTCTTTTCAGAAGGTATCGTAGAAAAATCCCTGATGCCCGTCTGCGACATGTCGAACGGTATGAAATCCGCCTTTCCATCTTGCTGGAGATAGGCGTCAAATGGTGTGAGTGTGGTTTTTTCTGCTATTTTGGCAAAGCCCCATTGCCCATCAACTTGCTTCAACACATAATCCCCTGCAAACAAAGGTATGCTCACATAAGATCCTCGGATAGGCGCAGTCAAGGGACTATGCACAAAAGCCACATCCCCTTGTCCTTGGAACGTCACCAATCCCTCTGCTTCGATGAGCACGGGCTGGTGAGCCTCGATCGTTTGCAACGTTTGCAACTGGAAATCATCCGTCACCCGATAAGCCTTCACCCCTTCTGGCACGTTTGCTACAAAGGGAATCATCATCATGCGAAATCCCTTGACGAGGCAAGAGAAGGAGGCATTTGTGGTATTGAATGGACGCTGCGGTCTGAAATCACCTCCATCCTCTGTCAAAACGAGGTTATCGCAAGCATCTCCCACAATGCCATTGCACCCAGACAACGCAAAGCCTTCAGGCAAATAGAACACCCTATTGCCAAACCTATTTTTAATATTTTCTGACAACTGTGTGACAGAAGCCATGTCGATGCTGGTGCAAGAAGCATCTTCGGAAAAGTCAAGCCAGTAGCTGTCGTCAGGAGTAAAGGCACCACTGAGCGATGCCGCATATTGCTTTCCATTCTCAAAATAGACATCACCGAAAGTGATGGTAAGTGTAGACGACCAGTTGTTGTTGGTGATGGCTATCAACCCACAGCACCCATCAGTAAGTGTTGTTGGAGAGAGATCGAAAATGAGGTTGAAATTCTCTCGTCTGTTCAAATCGAGTTCCCCGTAATCATGGCTTGCCACCTCTCCCTTCGCATTGATATAGTAAAGCGTTGTAAGCGCAGAGGTGTAATTTAAAGTCGAAGAGACTTTTTTCACCCGCATTACCAATTGTGTATAGCGGTCATCGAGTTGGATATAACCGTTTGCGTCATCCGTATGCCGTGAGAGGAGGGAATTAGAATGGTCGAACTTGACGGTCTTTCCTGTAAGTTTATATGAAGTGCCAAAATTGGTCTTTGTAACGCTCATATCCTCTATCTTGTTGAAATGCGATACTGATCCCGTCATTTGTGACGGCACCCTGCTTCGGGAACGATAGAAAAGGATGGTATTGACACTTGAAGGTTGGATGTCTACCACCGGGCGGCAAGACTCCTCTTCGAGATTCAAGTCAGTAGCCGCCATACTCTTTGATTTGGTGGTAGTCATGATCTTGCCTTGTACTGAATAGAAAGGCAAATCGAGTTTAAGAGACCTGTTTTCATTGGATGCATTGAAGACAACGAGTGCCATGGTATCACCTTGTTGTGAGATAAACGCCGACCCTTCAAGCGCCTGTGCCCCCTCGTCAGTCCAACTGGCCTCCACCCTTGTCATGCCCGTCACATAACGGGCAAAATGAGCCATCACATATCCTCTCTTGGTGACCACACCGCTGCTGGTGCCATTGGTGCCATCGCCCAACATACCATAATAACGTTTGGCAGCATAGTGAATCCAAGCATTGAAGTCATTGAGCATGCAATCGTTGATGCTGCGTGCGAAATTGAAAACATCCTTATTCCAATCAAAATTACGGTTGGAAGGCTGGTTTTCATTCCAGTTGATGAGATATTCCGTCATCCAAATCTCTTTTCCTTTCTGCGCCAGTTTCTTGAATGCACTTTGCATGCCGCCATAGAGATGACCTCCATAGATGTCAAAACAGGGCAATACGGAACTATTGTTGAGCGCATTGGCATAATTGTCGGAAATAGCCAACGTCTCAGGAGCCATTACCTTGCAACTGATCTTACTGCCATAGGTCTTGACAAAATCGGCTATCTCAGAGGCCGACCAGAGGCATCCGGCATATTCTGCAGGCCAGTCGGGTTCATTCTGAATGGAGATAGCGTCCAGTTCCACTCCATTGTTGCGTAGATAGACGACATAGTCTTCCAGATACTGTGCATAGTCTGGCCAATTTTCCTTTTTCAGCTTTCCTGTGGTGCCGTCACTGTTTTTCGCATTACTGGTACCATTGGTTTTCCATTCGGCCGGCTGTCCCCATGGAGAAGCGAAAACAATAAGACCCATCTGCTTGGCCCATTTTGCAGTCTGTAGAGACTGTGACCATGCATTTCTCCCAATGGGGATGTAGAGACGCATGATATTGCATCCCACCGTGCTACCTGCGCCCCACACTTTTTTGATATCGCTTTGACTCATGTGATTATAGCCAAATTGAGGACTGCATACAAAACCGCCAAAACCAGTGATTTTCTGATATTGCGTCTCTGCATTGATACGTACCACAGCATCCTGCGCCATCACATTCATTGAGAGCAACCATAAGAAAACCCCGAAGATAGATTTCTTCATCATGTCAAAAAAATAAATCGAATTTTGATTTGTTATCATAGAAGAAAAGAATGTCGAAAAGACATCTGTTTATGACGATGCAAAAGTAGTCAATAATCGGTAGAATCACCGATAAGAATGTTTCGGAGACTTTTCTTTTTGTTTCATCCCCCTATAAACTGAAATAAAAGAGGCGGACAAGCAGGAATGTCCTTACTTGTCCGCCTATAAAAGGAATGGAAAAAAGTGTTATTTCTTGATAACCTTTTCGATTCTGACGGTACCGTCGTTCATGTATTTCTTGACGATCACCACACCCTTTCTTGCGGTAAGGATGCGACGTCCATTCAAGTCATAGAGTTCAACGGCACGCACCTGAGCAGGTTTAGCAACAGACTCATCGATGTCGGTAGCCACCTCATCGTATGCTGCAGCATAGTTGAATCCAGGAGCAGCACCTGCGAGGAGCAGTCTCACGTCGTTGAAGAAGGTATGTGAGCTTGAACCAGCATTAGCACCAACGGTGATCACACCGTCAACCACAACGATGTTCTCCACAACAGTGTTGGCATAGGGGAATGACTGACCGATACCAGGAACGTCAGCTGTCAGTCCATCCTCGCCCTCCGGAGTATCGGAAGTCTTGGCATAGATGTAGCTGCCAACCATATTGTTCTCGTCATCATTCATACGCTCACCGAAACCGATCTTGAGTGTGTAGACACCAGCTGGAGCATCGGTAATGGTCTGCTCGACTCTGTAGCTGCCGCCCCATGTCTGGAACATGCAGTCCTCAGCGATCTCGTTGTTACCTCTGGGCTGTCCCCATCCAACGCTCAGACCTGGTCTGTTGTAACCCTCTGGAGTGATCCAACCAGGAACGTTCTCGTCGGTGAAGTTCATGTTGTCTTGCTGCTTGTAGATATTCGGGTTCTTCACGAAGACAGTCATATCATAGGTCGGAGTATAGCTTTCCAAGGTCTCCTCGTTGGTCTGCTCAGCAAACATCTGGTTGGCTGGATTCTTCAGCTGTTCATAAACGATCAGCTTGAGGCGATCCTTAATGGCATCAGCAAGAACATCGTCATCAGTCAAAGCATTGTTTGCAGCCACGATGAGCGGATCATCAGCAGCGACGCCAAGGCTCTTCAGAGCATCAGCACCGAGGCGGAGACGCTCAACAAGCACTTTCACACCAGTATCAGAAGTCTTAGACTCGCCCTCAGTGAAGAGAAGGCCAGTGGTGTTGACCAAGTATTTCAGTTCCTCGATGGCAGCCTTCAGCTCTTCATCGTCCTTGATTTCCTTGATGTTGTAAACCACCACTTCTGTTTCCTCACCAGTCTCGGGATTAACCTGCTTTTCTGTACCCTTAGTGACATACTTGGCAGCCACATTCACGAGGCCTGCATAGAGTTCGGTGTTAGCGAATTTCTTCTGTGCATTGTTGTCGATGATTTCTTGAGCCTGCTTTGGCAGTGGATCATAAGTGTCGCAAAGTGCACGGTGATCCTTGAGAGCCTGTGAAGCCTCGTCAAGCGCAGCAGCAGCATTTCTATAGACAGAAGGAGCGGTGTAGGTGGGAGCCTCAGCCTCATACTTCTCGATAGCAGCTCTCAGAGCGTCGAAAGCAGGTCCACTATAACGGTCAGCGGAGTTCTCCTCAAGAGTCTTCTTGGCATTCTCAAGAGCAGTAGCCAGCAACTGGGTCTCCTCGATACCAGCAGCATTGGGTACATACTTCACGCGTGGGTTAGCCAAAAGCACCTCATTGAAGCCACCTTGGTCACCATTCTCGTTGGTAGCAGGAATCCATCTCAGTTTGTAGTTGCCATCAGCCTCAGGTACATACTTCAAGTCAACACTGGTAGAGCCATTGACAGCAGCGCCTGTATTACCATTCACATTAGGAGTGGTCTTAACGACAGTCTCATACAAGATCTCATCGTCCATGTTACGGATCTCAAACTTCATGTGTGTGCCGTTGTCTTTCCAAGCAGCAGCATTGAAGTGGATGTTGTATCTCTTACCAGCCTGCAAAGGAAGCTCATATCCCTCGAGTCCACCATACTCCACATAGTCACTGCGGAAATAGAGGCCCTTGGTGAAGTCACCACCAGCAGCAAAATCAAACAGACGAGCGCCAGAGCCATAGCTATTGGGAGCCACACGTGTCTCCTCGCCGAAGATCACGACATATCCCTCAGGAATGCCATTGTTGCTTGTCGTTGCGAAATAATCAGGCAGGATGTCTTTAGGAACATCATTCGGATCAAGATTAACCTTACCGACATTGATGGTGTAGATAGTATCGCCATAAATAGACTCATCCAATTGCAACTCAGGATAAATCTTTGTGACATGGATTGTGTACTCACCATCCACCAGGTCATTGGTGCTGTTGCGTGTCAGCGTGATTTCCTCAGCAAAGCCGTCAGCAGGAACCACACTCAGTTGCTCATTGTTGAGTTTTGCATCGATAGCAGCGCAGTCTACCTTCTTGTCAAACTTCAGCTTGAACTCCTTGATACTGTTGGGGAGGTTGAAGGAACCATCCTCAGGATCAGCAGCCATCACTGTAGGAGTGACATAAGCGTAAGGATAACCTTCGTTGTCCTCAATCTCAGGATTGTAGTTTGCGATACCTTGGAAGTTGTTCACATCGCCACCAGGACCTGACTGATAAATCAGATGGTAGGCAGGATTGGTAGGATTGATGAAAGTAACATCCACCACGTCACCCTCATTCACAGCTTCCTCAAGGAAGATATAGAAGCGACCATCCTCAAAACCTTCTACGGAGAAGAGCGGTTTCACCTCACCATTCACCTTCACTGTCACACAATCGAAAGGATACATCAAGCGCTTCTTGCCTGCAGCCTTAACCAATTCGGCCATGTTGGTCTCGAAGCCGAAGTCAATCTCGATTACGTCGTTACTGTACTCAGCCACTGTGCCGACCTTGAACACCTCAAACTTAAGGTTGTCGAAGAAGAACTGTGTTGCCACCTTGTTCTTGGAAAGGTTGAAAGCGATAGAGCGGAGCTGTTTTCCCTGATCATTATGAGCTTGCTGAGCTGTCACCGTACCTTCCAAAGAATAGTGCTGCCACTCAGAAGTAAAGTTAGGAGATCCGATCATCTCATAGTGAATATAATCACCGGGCTCTTCATGAGCCTGTGTGTCTACAGAACCATCAACGCTTGAACGATAGTCGAACTGCACGCGATACTTTGTTCCCTCGGGAACGACCTCGGGGAAGTACATCCAGAACTGTGTATCCCAATCCTGTGTAGGATTATCGGCAGACTGCACCATGATACCACGGCTCTCATTGACACCAACACCATCGGTGATGACAGAAGGAAGCACTTCGGTAGAAGGAGCCTCTTTGGAGAAGAAGCTGCTCACATCGTCGCCCTCGAGATCGCCATTGGAAATGAGGTCAACCCAGCCAACCACCTGTGCCTTGCCCTCACGCACCAGCTCCATACTGGTGACAGTGACGTTAGACCAGTTAGCACCTTTGATGGCATGAAGATGAGCGAAGCCCTTGTCCTTGACCATCTGCTTCAGGTCAACGATATAGTCCTGACCATCTACAGTAAAATAGCGATCAGTCCAACCATTTTTCGGATACTCGAGCAGGTTAGACTCTTCTTCGTTGGCATTGTACTGACCTTCATCTACCGTACGGTTGAAAAGGAAACGTGGAGTTCCTTCAGTAACAGTGACAATCAGTTTTGAATAGAGTGAAAGATCAGCATAATCGATCACTCGAGAGTCACCATAAGGCTGTCCAGTAGACTCATTGAGTACATAAAGACACTCTGCGGGACCAATTTTCTGGGCGTCAGCCCCCCAACCGTCCCACTGGAAGAACAAGTCGGGTGTTAACGGCGACCGTTCCTCTGCATTTACATTCACTGCACCCAGCATACCTAACGCCAGGATGAGGAAGAGATTGTAAATTTTTCTCATGAGGTTAAAGAATTAAGTTAATAAAAAGTAGATATAACACAAAAAAGATTTCAAAAAGTACAGACAGCCATCTTAAGATGTAACTGTCATCATAAGAGGATGGATGCCGGCACAGCCACAGTGTGATGAGCAGCTGCGCCGACCTCCTATTTATCGCAGTGGCAAATACCAGTTCTTTTTATCCATGAGCAAGTCTCTCAACTGCGAATTCTCCGTACCATTTCTCCTGGCAACAGGAACCGCAAGATATTCTGGCGCATTTCTGCGAAGTGCTACACGCATGAGATCATAGAAGCGATATCCTTCGAAAGCTCCTTCAAGAGCCATCTCATTGATAATCATGTCCTCTACAAGAGGAATCTGGAAATCAATCGTATCCTGACGGTTTGCGAGTGCATTCGCAGGCATCGGCAATGAGTAGAAATCATTAATTTCTGAGTCACCAGATCCAAATGAATGGACACCGATCATCCTTTCCTTGGTGAAGATATTGTCATCGAAGGCAATCAAATCGCCAGCATCAACTCTTTCGAGACTATCGACATATGCATTGACGGATTCGGGATAGAGTCCATATTTCAACACGGCAAATGCCGATTGTGGCAGTCTTGCCCTATTGAGCGCCTCAGCATATTTGAGATAGACCATAGACAGACGGCAAGTAGTGATCTGCCCTCTCTCAATCTTTCTGATGCTCTGAGTGATGTTGGAATACTCTGAATACATATCCTGTGCTCCAGAGGACCGTTGAGAGTAATTGCAATAGAGTCGCAAATCACCCACCATGACATCCTCCATCAGTCCTATGCGTGGCACATAGATGGTATCGGTCTCACTATCTGTCTTATATTCCATACAATAGATTTGGTCGGCAGAAAGTTTGAACATAGCTGGTGAAGGCATCACCTGGAAGTAATAATTGTTCTCTCTAGTGGAACTGTAAACATTCTCAAGATCGCTGACCACACCGTCGAAGACCCTACTTTCCATCGGAATAAAACTGAGCACCTCTGAAACGCCAGTCACCCGGTAGCCGTTGGAAGGCGTAGCCCTGTTGAACTCAGTAATATTGGTTGGCCAAAAGGCACGTGCAGATGCATTGATGGGTTTGGGTGAGTTCTTGTCGTTGAGATAATCATGATACCATTTAGCGGCTTCTTGATATCTGCCAGCCCATAAGCAGAGGTCACCCAGCAAGACTCTCATAGGAATGAAGAATCTCTGAGAATCGTAACCATTGATTTCACCAAACCGAGGCAGTTCGGTAAGCGCATAAGGAGTGAGATCATTGATGAAATAATTGCAAATCTCTGTAATTCCCACGCGCGGTTTCATCATCTCTTCCCGAGCAGCCTGCTCAGTCATCACAGGATCAGTCACGAGAGGCACCTCTCCATAAGCTTGAGCCAGTTGCAGATAGGTCCACGCCCTGAATGCCTTGACAGCGGCATATTCAGAAGCAAAGATATTTCTTCCCCTTCTCTGCAAAGCCGTATCGACATGTGCAAGATAATAATTGCAGTTGTTGATGACAGCGTAGTAGTCGCTTACTGCATTGTATTGGTTATCTTGTGAGAAATCGAAAGCTGCCATCCGCTTAAGGTCGGCATTGGCTGCATCCGTCACAGTGAGCAGGTCGCCTCTTGCCTCACCAAGAAGTACGATTCTGTCGGCGATGATCTGCATTTTTCCAACGATGCCCATCACACTATAGACTGAATCTGTCGGATGGTTAAGAGTATTGTCTTTCTCAAACTCCACCAATTCCGAGTCAGTATCCATCATATCGGCACAGGCTGCGAGTCCACCAAGAATAAAAACAGCACAGATGAATTGATATATTCTTTTCATGATACTTATCCGTTTAGAGGTTGATATTTACGCCGAGTGAGAAGGAACGACCAGGAGTGAGCAATCCAAGGTCAATGCCCTGTGAGAGCACACTGCCAGGAAGAGCACGGTCGGGGTCACTCCCCAGATAATGCGTGATAGTAAACAAATTGGAAGCATTTCCCCAGATGGTCACTCCCTGCAAGTAAGTACTCTGGATGGGGATATGATAGCTCAAAGTAACAGAAGCCAACTTCAGATAACTACCATCCTCGATCCATCTGTCGCTGAAACGAGAGTTACCCATAGGATCGGTGTAGTTGACTCGTGGAATATCAGTCACCTGATCTTCAGTTGTCCATCGATTATTCATAGCCGTTGTCTGGTTAATGAACAATGATCCGCCTTCGATTAATGAACGCTGGTAATTGAACACATCATTGCCGAGCGAATAATTAAAGATGGCTGAGAGCGACAGATGCTTCCATGACAGTTTGGTATATATATTACCATAGAGATCCGGGTTGGGATCACCGATGATGCATCTATCAGCGTCATTGATCTCATGATCTCCATTCATATCAACGATTCTCATATCACCCGCCTGGAAAGGAATACGCTCACCAGTGGAACTGAGGATATAATTAGCATCGCTATTGGCAGCAGCTGTTGTGGAATAGACACCATTCGTCTTCCATCCGTAGAACACGCCGACGGGCTGTCCCACCTGTGAACGGACGGTGGCTCCATAAATGTTTGTATCAAAAGCACGGCCATCAGGCAACTTGGTCACCTCATTCTTATAATGTCCGACAGAAGCGCCCACCTCCCAGTTGAAGTCTTTTAAAGCAAGCACTTTAACACCGACAGAAGCGTCGAAACCAGTATTCTCGAGTTTACCGTCATTGGTCCAATTCTCCCTCAGACCACTTGTCCAAGCCAATTGCCGGAGTGTCAACAGATTTGATGTCCAGCTTTTGAACACATTGAATTTCAGATGCACCCTGTTATTGAGGAAATTCCCCTCAAGTCCGGCTGTCAGTCTATTGGTTGTCTCCCATTTCAACTCAGTATTACCGATATTGGCAAGAGACTTGCCTGTTACCTGACCGAGCATCAGGTTGGATGCGAAATAACTACGGGAAGCAGTATAATCAATATTGTCATTGCCCGTCATGTCGAAACCGGCACTCAATCTCAGATAATCAATACCCTTGACGCCAGCCAGCCATTTCTCGTTGGTAAGCACCCATGCACCCTCAATGCTTGGGAAGAGCCCCCAGACAACACCAGCCATCTTCAATCCCGAAGCATCATCACCAAATCGAGAGGATGTATGAAGCGATGCGCCTGCATTGAGGTAATAGCGCTCGGCATAATTATAATCAGCCAAAGCATACCAGGATATTTCACGAGTCTTGTCATCAGCACCACCTGTATTCTTAAACATCAGAGAATTGCTCATGTTTGGCGTTTTGTCGTTACCAGTGTTGTATCCTCGCTGAGATGTCTGCTTGTAATCACTACTGAGATAGCGTACACCACCTCTCACGCTGACCTGATGCGCCTTGAAACGATTCTCCCAGGTGATGTAGGTATCACTCTGAATGGAAGTCTGGCGAGCCGTCTGGCTTTGCGCATAGTTTTGCAACGTGGTACCCTCGTCAAGACCTTTGACAGTGAATGAAGGCACACCTTGAATCGGCAAGTAATAGTTCTCGTTGATATTAACCAAAGAGAGCGAAAAATGCTCATTGATGTGCAGATGTCTGTTGATTCTGTATTTGGGGGTCACAGAGAACATGATGAGACGGCTACCAAAGGAGTTGCGGTTCTCTCCATCACCATGCTCCAAGATACTGGTGGGATTTGCCAAGCGTCCTTTTCCTTGGAACATCCCCTCCAGATAATCATCAGCTTCTGCCAGATAATGGCTTAGATTGCCATTTTTGTCGTATGCATAAGGAGAGAGGAAAGGAGCCTTTACCAAGCCGAGGAATCCCGGTGACGTGATGGTTCCGGATAGTGGATCCAAAGGAGCTCCATCATCGGTGAGGCGCCTATTGACATCGCTGTAGGATGCATCAAAACGCACATCAAGACCACGGAAGACCTCAATGTCAGAATTCAAACGCATATTGAAGCGTGAGAAGTCATTTTGCTTGAGGGTGCTGTTACCCAAGGAATAACCCACGGACAAATTGTAAGATGCCACATTGTCACCACCTTGGACATTAATGCCATAGTTCTGAGAGAAAGCATTCTTATAGACCTCATCCGTCCAATCAGTCTCATTATGATACTGCTTGTAATAGAAGTAGTTGGGGTCACTGTTCAGGTACTTCATGGTGCCCAAAGTCTTGGTCTTTCCTGCCAGCAGCTCAGTGGTATAGAGTCTATAGTCATCAGCATTGAGCATCTTGGGCAATTTGGGCACGAGTTCATATTTTCTATTGATCGTAACATCGATCTTGGTCGTCATGCTCTTATTGCGCTTGGTTTTGATGATGATCACACCGTCTGCAGCCTTTGCTCCGAACAGCGCAGTACCATTCTTCATGATTTTCACGCTCTCGATATCGTTCACGTTCAAGTTGGCCAACATATTGTTGTAATAACCATCATGAAGCATCTCGCGGTTATACTGCATGTCCATCACCACATCATCAATAACCACCAATGGCTGTGCATTGGCCTGTAATGAATTGATACCATCAATGAGCATGGTATTTCCAACACCTGTAATTCCACTCATGTTGACAGAGCGCATGTCTGCTCCCAACTGCTGTTGCAGGAGCGGATCGATGCTGGCTTCGGATGTATTGGCAAATTGATTGGCCTCCGCACTGAGATTGGCTTCTGTTTTCAACTGATAGACAGGTGTGAATTTCTCATCATAGAGACTTCCATCAGCCACATCATTACAGTCGATAGCCTTTTGTTGAAGGTTATATCCATCCACCCTCATCATCACCGACCTTGTATATTCAGGTACATCGAGAGCATATTCTCCTTTTTCATCCGTGATGGCTGAATAGCGAGTATTGCCATAAGCGGTTACGATTACACCTGCGAGAGGTTTGCCAGTCGCCGCATCCACGATATGCCCTCTTACTTTCTTTGTATTTTGAGCTGCCAATGAAACAGAGGCAAGCATCATGATTGCTAATAAAATATGCTTTTTCATTATTCTTCAGATTTAGAGGTTCGTGGTCTGAGATAGATGCAGTCCAGATACATCTCACGGTTGTAAGTAGAAGTCTCTCTTGCAAGGATGGAGCATTGGATTTTGACGCTCACCTTGATATCCGACTGATCATAGTTGCAAACTGGGAAATGGAATCCTTCAGCGATCACCACTGTATCCACTTTCTCTGGGTCGGTCTTAAACTGCACATTATTGCAGTTGAAAGACTGTGCATTGCCCAATGTGTCTACATAGTTGATCGTAGCCTTAAACTTACAGGGTTTCAAATTAGGATTGACCGCATTGTCGACAGACTTGGGAAGGATAATTGCGCAGATATCATAGTCACCACTCAAAGTATTATTGACACGGTATGTCAACTCCCAGTTGGCCGTGGCAGTTCTGGGAACGATATGAAGGTATCCGCCTTCAGATATGCTATCAGTTGCAAGACGTCTGACATTGTAAAAACAGTCTTTTTCAGCTGTAATCATATGGGTGTACTCGCCCTCGCTCCATATTTCCTTGAAATAGGTGCTCTCAGGTGTAAAAGGCCATTCAGGCAAGAGGTAAAGTTCACCATTGCTGCATTCCATCTTTTGTGCCCCATGCAGGATACCACCTACATCAAATGGTTTGTAGAATACATGATATTCTGGTTTGGAACGATTGTACTGAACAGACATCAGCGAGTCATTGATAGATTTCTGGTCTGTCACGTTGAAGATGGCATCATCGAGCAGGGCCCTGACCGTCCAATATAATTGAATGGAGTCACGTTTCTGCATTTTCTCGTCATATACGAAATGCTTGGTAGCCTCATTCCATGCTTTGTTCCATCCCTCATTGGTGGGAACCACCATCATATAAGTGGAGTCCTCAGCGTTGAGGTATCCGATACGCTGCAACATTTTGTTACGTTCAATGACCACTGAATCGACATAGACCGGAACACCCTCCACGATACCGCTTGAAACAGAGTTATCAGCATCGAAGAAATCCTCCTCATAAGATCTCAAGACATTACCGATCTGATTGATCTGAGGAATGTTGGTCAGTGACTCATAGAGACTATAACGATATGGCAGAGGACGCTCAGTGACATGCATCACACCATTTTTGGCATGAGCATTCGGAATCGTCACTCTAACGCCCTCAATTCCATCGGGGCCTATTTCTGCATGTTTAGAATTGAGCAGCAACATACGTCTAGTTTCAGGAGAAACAGAATTGACAGACCTTGAGAGGTGGTTGAACACAAAGAATCTCTCGACAACCGAATCCCCTTGATTGGTATTCACCAATTGCAACAAGGAGTCACGATTAAATGTCCCATTGACAGGAGCCACTACAGTGAACGACTGTCCGCCATCAAGCAATTGTGAATAGCTCACAGGCGTTTTCTTGTGCATTCTGAACACTTTGGTCTGTTCCAGCACCTGACAGAAATCACTTAACTGGGGATTTGCCTTCATCTGCTGCCATAGTGTCTGGTTGCTGCCAGCCACATCAGTGCCCTCATAATGGTCATCCCAGTCGGAGCAGCTGAAGAGTCCGCACAAAGCGCAGATGGCACAGGCTATATTTTTAATTTTCGTCATCTTGGTTGAAACTGTTAAATGTGAATGATTTAGTGTGTATCCTCACCCTCCGGACTGCCATAGACACTCTTGGGACAAAGCTCGATATAATCGAACGACCAGTAGCGATCAGGGTCATCAAGGACCTGGCGGAAACGAAGGTAATAAGTCTTATTGGAATCAAGGTACTTAGTAGCAAGAATTCTTCTCAGGTTCCAGTTGTTGCCTCTAAGAGGATTGTCGGCATCCCAAGGTCTGTAGCTGTCCATACCTTTCATGTATCCACGGTTATGCATAGCCTTGTCATTGGCAGTGTTTTCCTCTTCATCGTCGGTATCCTCTACCCATCCGATATTAGGATCCGGGCCATATACTCTCAGATCGACAGGAATACCGCAAGGTTCGTTATTAAGATAAACCTGCACGACACCACGCTCCTCACCAACGGTGTAGCCAAGTCTTATCTCATAAGTACCTGATGGTACGGGCAGCAGTTTGAATGCCACGTCGAACACGCCGCTGATACATACAGCATTGGCTTGATAGGAGTTCCAGTAACCCACATCACTGTGCACACCGACATAAGTCTCATCGCTTACATTCCAGTCGGTGATGTATTTGTTCTTAAATCCTGTAAGAATATCTTCGCCATAGCGTCCGCGACCATTGCAATTCATAAAGTCGGGACTAAGTACGGTGGCGTCAATACGAATACGGCAGTTGAGCACCACATCACGCACCTGAGTTGTATAAGCAAGGATATCATCGAGATAGTGATAGACACCATTGAGGGCATTTTGGTTAGCGGTTCCAGACTCTGATGGTGAAAGCACCTTCACACCACGCACTGAGCAATTATTCTGCAATCCCTTGCGATTGATGAAAAGACCTGCAGAAGGACCGGCGAATCTCATCATCGTGCCTGGGCACATCGTCTCATAGAATTCCTCAGGATCACTCAGAGAGGTGTACCAGCAGTGCTCACGGAGATCACCAGACATCACCCAACTATTATATTGTCCGATTCTTGGAAGTAAGTGATAGCTTACGAAACGGTTGAGTGGATTCTTTCTGTTTTTGAAATCATCGTCATAGAGACCAGCATCCTCAGGATAAGTCTCATCATAGATCTTTTTGGCATAAGCTTTGAGATCATCAAGAGAATTAATACCCTTTGAATGGTATACCGAGTCGGGCTCTACGAAAGCGGTGTATTTGAAATATCGTTTTTCAGGCCAGAAAGATCTGGTATACAAAGCAGATCCAGATGTACATCTCACCATCACGCCTTCGTGCACGGAGTCTTCATTACAATGATAAGTCTCATCGATATATTTCGTTAAAGAATCAGCCATGCCCGTGAGCTGCAGGGCCTGAGAGAAAATAGTCAGGGAAGGATCCTCAGCGATTTTGTCAGGCAAAAGCAAGCTACTTGATTGGATAACATGGTTGAGGACATGAACAACACCATTGGTAACGGAGTCGTTGTATTCCACCATCTTTGAGGTCTTGTTGATGTAATAAACCAATGCATTGTGGTTGGTCACATCAGAATCGCTTGACAAGACGATATAAGAATCATCCATGTTGAGTTCCGGGAAAGCGCCCTCACCGATGTCAGTAGTAAAGAATGCACCTTTTTTAATAATATGTGTACGTGCAAGTGTATCACAAGTCTCCTTTGGAATATTATCAATATTACCATAACCAGAAGTTTGGAGAAAATCTTTAATAGCATCATTGTTGGGTGCGAACAGTGTGAACTCCCCATAAGTAGACAACATGGCATAATAGGGTGTACGCTTGAGGATACCGATGAACTCGCTGAAATGCTCCTGATTAGCATCAAGGAACCCTGCAGCCGTCACTTTCTTCGACTGATAATAGTTGTCGGGGATATCGTCATCATTATCCACGCATGAGGCGACGCCACATAGCACAAGCATCAAAAATACGATATGTTTGAATTTTGTCTTCATAATTGGTCGTAATGATTGTTAATGATGAATTATTTAGTCAGCTCAGAGTCTTCCTCATTACCATAAGCAGGATTCTGCACAAGCATCGGATTGACCTTCAGTTCACTCTTGGCATACGGGAAGTAAATAATGTTAGGATCAGAGAGTTTGATCTTGATGGCATTGACATTTTCGATATATTTACGAGAAGCCAACGTGATGAGTCGGGTGTTGTTCCCGTCGCGTCGTGCTAATCTGACTAAGTCAAACCATCTCTTTCCTTCAAACATAAATTCACGTTGTCTCTCCTCAAAGAGAAGTTCCTCCATAGAAACTTTGGAAGAAATATAATCAGCCATTTTCAATGTGTCCGACCTGGATGTGGTTGTCACATCGTTGGCTCTCTTATTGACCGTATTGATCAATTGGAAAGCTCTTTGATATCCCTCCTCGCCTTTCTGGATCTCTGCTTCAGCCTTAATGAGCAACATATCACTCAAGCGATAAATAATCCAGTTGGCGTCAGCACTTGAACGTCTCGAGGTAGACAAATGAAGATCAGCAATCTTGGTGATGTTCTGGTTGGAGAAAGACACCGAACGGAATGCATATTTTGTGATGGCATAGCGTGAATTGTCTAACTCTGAAGCCTCATAAACACGTCCGTCTGTTTTTTTGAAAATGGTGTTGTTGCCTTCTGCAGCATCCTTGCACAAAAAGTCAGGAGCACTGAGTCGTCCCATGGTATTGGTATTGTTGCCGTAGTAACTGTTAACCCATGAATTCTGTTGACTCTGATTAGCTCTGAAATAGAGTTCAAAGATACTTTCGAAAGAATTACCTTCTCCAAAGATTTCATTATATGCATTACCACAGCTGGTGCTTCCAACAGGCTTCTCCAGAATCATAGGAATGTCGCCAAAAAGATCAATGTTGTTGACATTACCCTGTCTTTCAAGCATTTCTTTATATTGTTGGCGTTTGAAGTCAATGACCAAATCGCAATATTTGATGCAGTTATCCCAGTCACCTTTCCATAGGTAAAGATCAGCTAAGAGCGCATAGATGGCCCATCGTGTGATTCTGCTTGAATTCTGATAAGCATTGGGACTGTCATCCATATAATAACGGCGCACAGCATCATCTTTCACCTTCTCCAGATCTGTGGTAAGAGAATCGAGCACAGCATTAAACGGTGTGGCAGGAATCACATAGGATTGGGAGTCATCAATACTTGGACGTGTGGTATAAGGAACATCCCTGAAAGTCCTGATCAGATAGAAATAGCAAAGTGCACGGAGAGCAGAAGCCTCAGCGACATTGGCTTTCATCTCCTCCAAGGTATAGTTGGGGTCGATAGCCTGCACTTGAGGAGCATAGAAGCAGACCGTATTGCATCGGTTGATGGCCTCATAAAATTTTGACCAGTTGCAATAAGGATTAGATGGCAACAAGTTTTCTTTCAAGATCTCATTGATCTCATTGGGAACACTTGAGCCCAACCGCAAGTTGTCGGAGCGCAGTTCACCCCAGACGCCCATCCTGGTGAGGCAGTCACTACTCTCAAGTGACTCGTAGCAACTGTTGACCACACTTGTCACGTCGCCCTTTTCTGTCCAGTAGTTCTCCAGCACCACCTCGTTCATCGGTAGGATGTCCAGAAAGTCGGAACAGCTTGTAAGCGCCATAGACAAACAGGCAGCACCAATAATATGATTTATATATTTCATCTTCATGATATAATCTGTTGACAACGATTAAAATTGTATTGTAATACCACCTGTGAAAGATTTTGAGCGAGGTGTTTTGGCATCATCACAAACCAAGCCCATGGATCCGTAACCCACCTCTGGGTCAGCACCAGAATATTTGGTCAGACAGAACAGGTTGTTGGCAGAGATATAGAAGCTCAACTGCGTAAGTCCCAACTTCTTGATGATTTTGGGGTCAAGAGAGTAACTGATCTGTGAGTAGTTGAGACGGATGAAAGAGCCATCTTCCACAAATCTGTCACTTCCCAGCCAGTTGTAACCGTGCTGATAGAGAGCACGTGGAATCTCTGTGATATCACCTTCCACTCTCCATCTCCAATTGACAGCTCGGCTCTGGTTGTCGTTTGAATACATGTTTTCTGCTCTCATACGAGCACGGTTGACAATCTTGTTTCCATATCTGAAGTTGAACTGATTGTTCCAAGTCAAACGTCCGAAATTAAGTTTGAAACCAAAACCACCGGTAAATTTAGGAAGAGAAGAACCCAGATAGACGATATCAAGTTCGTTGATCTGTCCATCATGGTTGACATCATCATAGATAGCGTCACCACCACGGAATTCATAATTGACAGATCCATAACAGAACGTCATGGGTTTTGTGCGGTTATTCTCATCAAGGATGACAACCCCATTTTCATCACGGGCAACAGGCGCATTAGGTCCGCTCACACCAGGTATTTCTTCTGCTGTATAATCAGAATACTGGTAAACACCTTTGTATCTGAATCCGTAGATACTTCCCATAGCACGGTCAAGTTCCACACGTGAGAGGTATGAACCGTTATTGCGGTCGAACTCATGGTTAAGGCTTGCGAGACAAGTCTCATCCATCGCCGTAATCTGGTTTTTATTGTTAGCAAACGTGACATTGAAGTCGACACTGAATTTTCCAACTCTGAGGATGCGGTTGGCATTGATGTTGAACTCCCATCCCACATTCTTCATATCACCCACGTTCTGCCAAGCAAATTGTGAATAACCAGAGGAGGTAGGAATACCACGTCCACCCATCAGCAGGTCAGATGTAAATTGCCTATAAAGTTCGACGTTACCAGTGAGTCTCTCATTGAAGAATCCGAAATCCATACCTATATTATAAGTTTCCTTCTGTTCCCACTTCAGGTTTTTCAACTGAATGTTCTGGGGATAGATACTTCTTTCGTTCAAATAGCCGCTACCATTGGCATACTTACTGAAGTAAAGATATTCAGAACCTGGTTGGCGTCCTACGATACCCCATCCTGGACGGATAGAAAGTGTGGAGATCCAAGGTAAGGCCTTATTGAACCAGGGTTCCTTATGGATGTTCCATCTGATAGAGAATGCCGGGAAGTTACCCCATCTTTGATCAGAACCGAACTTGGTTGTACCATCACGACGTACGGAGAAGTCAGCCATATACTTTCCTTTATATGCATAGTGTGCAGAATAAGTGAAATAGATACTTCTCCATTGTCCACTACCAGTGCTAATACCATCGATGATACCTGGTGCTGCCGTACTGATGATCGTCCCTGAAGGCAATCCCCAGACCGTCGTACCTTGTGAAGTGGACGTACCACTTGTGAGCTGTCCACGAAGCATCATCATCAGAGAATGGTCTTTATTTTTAAAGGTTGGATTGAAAGTGAGCGTGTGTGTTGTCGTCACACCAAAGCTCTTGGAAGAGTTCGCTGTTGATCTGTTGCTCTGTTTTCCACTGGTGTCGTTCCATCCTGTGGTATTCAGAGAGAGCGGCATAAAGGTATCCTCATATCTATTAAAGATATTGAACACGACTTTCCCCTCATAGATCAATCTCGTTTTCTGTTCACTAAGACCGAGCAGATTGTATCGCAACTTGAATTCCGGTTCAATATTGTAACTGGTCTCATGGTTTTTGGCCAGATAAGCAAGTGCCACAGGGTTTTTAGTATTCAGCTGGTCTCTCAACTGACTGGATACTGTCGGCAGCATGCTGTAGTATTCGTCAAGATCATTACCATACTTATCTTGTTCATAGATTGACAAGTTAGGCATTCTGGTATAACCGATCGCCAAGAGGTCACCATTGTTTTTCTGGTTCTTTGTATAGGTAAGAGCGATATTGGTTTCGATCTTAATACGGTCACTCACGAAATAGTCAAGGTTCACGCGGGAGGTGAAACGGTCGAGCTGCTGCTTGATAATAGATCCAGTCTCGTGGTCATAACCTGCACCGATACGGAAATTGGCCTTTTCTCCACCACCACTTAAAGCAAGATAATGGTTTTGTCTCCAACCAGTCTGTTTGACGGCTTTCAGCCAATCGGTATTGTTGTTATACATCTCATACTCAGGGAAGCTGGGATTGTAATTGAGTTCAGGAATATTACTGGCAGCATCACTCATGGATGGGTTGAAATATTCCTCTTTAAGCAGCATGGTGTATTCATCACCGTTGAGCATGTTGTATCCAGTAGGTTGGTAAGTGCCCGTCAGACGGAAGCTATAAGTAGCACGTGTTGGTCCTCTCAAACCACGTTTTGTCTTGATTTCAATCACACCATTAGCGCCTTGTGATCCCCAGATGGCAGTAGCAGCAGCATCCTTAAGCACTGCGATACTCTCAATATCCTCCGGGTTGACATTCAACAACTCAGCAAATTTCTCCTCATTGGCAGATGAGAAATCGAAGTCATTCACATTCGTTTCCCAAACGTTGCCATCGACGACAATCAGCGGTTCACTTGATCCGTTGATACTTGATACACCACGGAGTCGCATCGAGGTACCCGAACCAAGGTTACCGGAATTGGCAATAATATCAAGACCAGCAATACGTCCTTGAAGCGCCTCGTCAACTGTTGTGATAGCCAGACCTGTGAACTCCGTCATATCGATGCTTTGTCGAGCTGTGGACAACTCATCAACAGGGATTGCAAGACCAGATCCTTGTGCTTTTCTCTTAGCGGTGACAACCACACCCTCAAGATCCTCAGACCCATCCGACATGGTGATATCATATTTGAGCTTATTGATAGGCAAAGTCACCGTTTTATAACCAACATACGAAAAACGTATCTTATCTTTAGGATTTTTCAGTTTAAATGAGAAGTTACCATTCATATCGGTGACAGCAGAAGCCACGATACGATTGGCGGCATCCAGCTCAACGACAGTAGCACCGATCACTGTGCCATAAGAGTCATTGACAGTACCGCTAATGATATCTCCAGCATTTTGCGCATAACCGACAACTGATAATTGACAACCGACCATTATCAATCCCATTATTTTTCTAATTCTCTTTGTTGTCATAGTTCTGAATTTTCAATGATCAATTCTTTATCAGCAATGGTTTGTCTATCAAGTGGATGACCGCCGACGAGCTGGTTTCTATATTATTAGCCCTAGTAGCATCGGTAGAGTCATACTGGAACTCACGAGCCACGAGGTTGTAGAGTTGCGGATTAGATGTCACCACATGCCTTGTGTTTCCTGCATAATCGGTAACGTTGATACCATCATTCGACAGTCTGGCGGACAATCGGTAGAAGCGTTCTGTCTGCGGGTCAATCACAGCCGTTTCAAAGTCACCAGAATCCTCACCTGCGCCAATGAACAGCGCATTATCCTGAATATGATATTTCAGGAAATTGACAATTTGTAAGGAATCGCGTGTCTTAGCTGACAAGTTACCAGCCTCCTCAAAGGCATCAACAGCTTCCCAAGAAGAGAGTTTACCACTATTTTGCAACTCCTGAATACTTTCATTTGTTGGCACATAGATCGTGTAGTGGTAAGTATTGAAAACAGACACATTCGTGCCGCCACAAGCATTTCTCTTATTGTGAATCTGCTCAAACAGTCCACTACCGTCCATCAGTTCAAGGAACTTAGAGAATTCCGGTTTACTGGCGAGCACATCACGTACGGTCTGTCTTGTGCCGAGAATAGGTTGTCCTTCCAAGATATAGCTCTTTCCGTTGCCACCATCCGTCTGGTCGTAGATATAGCTGACCGGGACAGGTTTACCTTCGTTCATCTGATAACTTCCCTCGACAGTCATACCATTAGCTCCAGCTTTCACATTATTAACACGAATCTCTGAGCCACCTTTCGTGCGATAGAAAGTCTGTCCGTCCTCCACGTTTCCAATCACAATATGTGTGTCAAGGATATCCTTCAGACGGTTTCTGATTTGATTATTATCAGCCTTACTTACAGAATCACCGACTTCACCAGTCTCTACATCATAATTCCAGATACTGGCCCAAACACGGTCCTCAACGTTCACTTTAGAACCATCATAATGGAATCGGAAGAGTTGGGTGCGGCTTTTTCCATATGAGCAAGGATCAATATATTCCAACAAGGCATTATTGGTCGGAATGAAGAAGCTATAATAAGAATTCAGAGAGTTGAGATATACATTATATTGTAATTGCTCAATACCCCAATATAAGATCTTCATGGTTTCATTGACCAAAGCAGGGAAAGAAACACTCACATATGCCGTTGGTGAATAGACACGATTTGTCAGATAAATGGCACCATTGCAACCAAGCCAAACAGAATCGATAGCAGCCAAGTCAACTCCCATCGGATCATTGGCATCGTTAAGAATACCTTGGAATTTGGATGGTACCGATGAGACGAATGAGCTAAGCATATTATTATTGAGCAATTTGACCACCACCTCATCAGGCACATTATCCCATGAGCCATAATAATCTTTAAGCACCCGGCCTGCTCCAGATTCCCAATACTCAGTAAGCGCATCATCACTAGGCACCATGATAACAGCCATATCTCTCTGCAATGCAATATTACCTCCCTGATCATCAAGACCAGCATAATAAGCATTCCACTCAGGGTCGAATTTCAACAAACCGTTGACAGGACCATTGTCGGGAGTAGCATTTAAAGCGCGACCTTCCTGTGATTTCTCTGAGAAAAATCTTTTTTGGAAGACAGAGTCTACATTTCTATCATACAAATAATTATACTGTGTAGTCACAGCCTCTCCCACCCAATAAGGAGCGCAAAAACGCTCAAGCAATTTATTGAATTGGCTAGCAGCAGGTTTATGGGCAATCAGCTCAGCCATATTAGGCAACGGAGTGATCACCTCACTCATCTTGTGAATAAAGCCATTAGAACATTTAATATTAGCCGAATCCACCTGCACACCATTTACACTGGCATCACCAGGAGCGCGATGAGTCGTATTATTATATAAGAAATCATAATCTGCATTGGTGATTCGTTTATTAACCAGCTGCTTTTCAATGAACTGTACGAGAGGAACGGTAGAGTTGTCCGTCATACAAACCATTGGTGTTCCAGCCTGCTGATACCTTCTCCAATAAGGATTATTAGGCATATCAGCCGGCTTAAGAATCGTAACAGAGTCGTAAGGTGTACTTGAGGCGAAACGTCTCATACACTCACCCTCACGAGGAGGTGTTCCCTCGACACTTGGAAGACTGTTGAGCTGCATGGAATTGTCCATCATGCTACCGAAGAGCAACAATTTCTTTTGAGACAATGAAAGTTGTCCATAGTTGCTCACGCCCCAACTGTTGTTTCTGAAGAATCTTTCGTAGGCAGCATCATCAGCCACGAAAAGCGTCTTCGAACCCGTTTTGGCCAACACCTCCTGATAACCGAGATCATCAATCATACGCACCGTGTTAGTGTAATTGCCTCGTTCGACGAGCCAACTGTAAATGCTTGCTCCCCATCCGTCAGGTGTACTTTCATCAAGATCATACTCTGAACAAGAGGTCAAGACACTTCCACTAGACAACAGCACTCCGGCTACCAACAATAATTGTCGGCATTGTTTCCAGAATTGTTTTTTGGTTTTCATACGTGTTTAGTAGAATTTATAATAGCTAAAATTTATATTATGCAAAAGGTAAAGTAGCATTCATCATCTTGTGGTGCAAAGTTAAAGATTAATTTTTTAAATAACAACACCTTTATGTAACAACAAATTTTCAGTAATATACCATTTGTTCCACATACGTTTCATAATGATTTAAAATTGTTTCATCATATTAAAAACGTATCAAATATACCTGTTTTGTTAACTGTTTTTTATGATTTGTGTCATTTTTGGCCTTATATCCCCTAAATTAAGTAGGTTATGTACTTTTTTTCGTCATTATACCTTTTCTTAAGGATATATATATCCTAAAATGTGTTTTCATCAGTCTAAGATTATCATCTGTTACATCAAGAACAAAAGGATTCACGATGAAAAACACAAATAATTAGAGTAGCCATTAAACTATATGTCTCCGTAATCGTCAAAAATATAAAGGTATATCAAACCTTTTTCGATTGCCTAAAACATTATCCAGGAAAAAAGGTAAAGTAATTATATCTAATTAAATATACTATGAATATTTTAATAATAGGTGGTACTGGCACAATCAGCAGCGCTATTACCAGACAATTGGTTGCAAATGGTCATCATTTGTGGCTGTTGAATCGTGGAACAAGGCAAAACCAAGCTTCTGTTCATGTAAATCAATTATGTGCAGACATCAATGACGAGGAAAAAGTAAGACGTCTATTAGGCGACATGCAATTTGATGTTGTGTGTGAGTTTATTGGTTTTTTGCCATCCCAAGTGGAGCGCGACATTCGATTATTCACAGGTCGAACCAAACAATATGTTTATATCAGTTCGGCTTCAGCTTACCATAAACCCAACCGTCATTATCTGATTAATGAAGGAACGACTCTTTGTAATCCTTATTGGGAATATTCCCGTAATAAGATTGCATGTGAAGAATTGCTCTTACATAGTTACCGTAACAATGGTTTTCCCGTCACTATTGTCCGACCGAGTCATACCTATTGTGAAAGAAGTGTACCCGTAGGTTTACACGGAAAAAATGGTAGTTGGCAAGTATTAAAACGGATGATGGAAGGCAAGCACATATTGGTTCATGGTGACGGAAGTTCATTATGGACATTGACATGGAACGAAGATTTTGCCCAAGGTTTCATAGGTCTTCTCGGTCATCCCAAAGCTATTGGTGAGACATTTCAGATTATGTCTGACGAATCACTCACATGGAATCAGATATATGAGAGTATTGCCAATGCATTACATGTGACCTATCGCCCCTATTATGTAGCATCGGACTTTCTTGCCTCTGTTGCGCCAAAAGACTATGACTTAACAGGCAATCTTATCGGAGATAAATCAGCTTCTGTTGTTTTTGATTGTTCCAAACTGAAGAAATTAGTTCCCCATTATTGTGCAACGACACGTTTTGATGTTGGTGTTCGTCATTGTATAGACTATATACTACATCATCCAGAGGAACAGACTGAAGACGCAGAGTTTGATAGCTGGTGTGATCGAGTGATTGAAGCACAAGAAGCCGCTAAAAACCAACTACTACATTTGTAATGCTATCATATATTATATAATAATGTGTAAAGATAAGAAATGAAAGATTTTGTCATGCGTGTCGGAATCATAGGCACTGGATGGATAGCAGAAAAAGCAGCTATCACGCTTAATGGTTTAACAAGTCGTGGTGTGTCCTCAGTAAAACTGTATGCCATAGCCTCACGTTCGCTGGATAAAGCACAAGCTTTTGCATCAGCATGGAATGTTGAAAAGGCATACGGCTCATATTCTTCCTTGATAGCAGACCCCAATGTTGATCTGGTCTATGTAGCCACACCACATTCCCATCATTTTGGCGTGACACGTGAAGCCTTATTGGCCGATAAGCCCTGTCTTGTGGAAAAAGCATTCATGGCCAACTATCCTCAAAGTAAGGAAATTATTGATCTTTCCCATTCTCGTAAGGTTTTCCTTGCTGAGGCAATATGGACACGTTATCAGCCAGCAGTCAAGATTGTACGGGATTTACTATCAAGCGGCCGTATCGGCACCCCTCGTCTCGTTACAGCTACTTTAGGTTACTCCATGGGTGATAAGCCACGCATCATGCGTCCCGACTTGTGTGGAGGCGCTTTACTTGATCTGGGTGTATATGCGCTAAATTTCGTAAGAATGTTTTTTGATTCAGATATTGTTAGCGTAGATGGCCACTGTGTAAAGAGCGCCACAGGCATGGATTTAACCAATGCAATGACGCTCATCTTAGCTAATGGAATATTATGTAACCTTCAGTCGAGCGCATCATGTGTGGGAGACAACATAGGCGTCATTGCCGGCACAGATGGCAATCTTATCATAGATAACATCAACAATCCTCAAAAAATCACTGTCAACACCCATGACCGTGAATGGGTGGAAGATATTCATGTGCCAGAGCAAATCACAGGTTACGAATATCAATTTCTTGCCTGTCAGGAAGCCATTGCCAGCGGACGTCTTGAGCCCCTTGAGATGCCCCATGAGGAGACTTTATATATCATGCAATTGATGGACAATTTCCGTCGTAAATGGGGTGTCCGTTATCCCATGGATACTTTTTAATCTATCAGCTATTAATGCGCTACATTCTATTGATTATCATCAGTGCTGTATCATTATCTGTTACAGCTCAACGTAATAGTACCTTGACCATCAGCGGTCATATTATGGATGCAAGTGAAAAAGAACCATTGGCACAAGCGACCATCCAACTTTTTTGGGCCAAGGACAGTTCTTTCGTCGGAGGTTCTATATCCAACGAACATGGCAACTTCAGTGTCGAAGCCCCATCCAACGGCATTTATCGTTTGAAAATATCCTCCATTGGCTATCAGTCAATAGAGCGAGAAGTAACCCTACGCCGCGACCAAAACCAAGACTTAGGTAATCTTCTGATGACGCCTGATGAAATTGTCCTGAAAGAAGCTGTCGTAACAGGAAGAGCAGCACAAGTCATCGTGCGCAAGGATACGTTGGTGTACAACCCTGAGGCCTACCGTACACCAGAGGGATCAGCCATAGAAGAACTGATTAAGCGAATGCCAGGGGCTGAGATAGACGAAGATGGCAAAATCACGATCAACGGCAAAGAGATCAAGAAAATCCTTCTTGATGGCAAGGAATTCATGCTGGGCGATATAGAGACAGCTCTGAAAAATTTGCCTGTTTCCATCATACAGAATGTTAAATTCTACGATCAGCAGAGCGACCAAGCCCGCATTACAGGAATAGAGGACGGCAATAAAGATACCGTCCTCGACTTCACTATCAAAAAAGGCATGAACCGCGGTTACATGACCAATTTGGATTTAGCAGGTGGCACAAAGAACAGATATGCCACCCGAGGTATGGGCAGTAGTTTCACCGACAAGACCCGATTTGTCTTGATGGGAAACATCAACAACAAAGAAGAAAATGCAGGATGGTGGAACAGGCGTGGATTAAACGACAACAAAATGTTAGGCACCAATCTTAATTATGATGACGGCAAGAAATTGAAGATAGATGCCAGTTTGCGTTGGAACCATCGTAATGGAGATAACCAAAATGAGAATTCCAGCGAAAACTTTTACAGTCAGGAATCCCGTACCTTCTCCAACAGTCATTCAAAAAGTCTTTCCCGAAATAACACTTGGAACGGAAATATCCGAATCGAATGGAAACCAGACACATTGACCAACATCCTTTTGCGTGCTAATGGTAGCTATGGTTCCACTGACGGGATTACCCAATCAACATCTGCCACCTTTTCTGAAGATCCTTATTTGTATACAACAGACCCTCTCAGCACAAATGCTGTTTCTATGATGAACGACAAGGGGCTGGCTGTGAACCTTCATCAGAATGCCAGTTTTAATTACGGTAAGAACAAAAATGCTTGGAGTATGCTCCAGCTGTATCGTCGTCTGAATGCACGCGGTCGCAATATCACACTTCGTGTTGAAGGAAGTGTCGGTGACAATCAACAAAAGAATTTGTCTGACACCGAGGTATGGCTCTACCGGGTGAAAGACAAATCAGGTAATGACTCCACCTACTTTACCGCCCGATACAACACCACCCCCTCAGACAACAAGGGCTATGTGCTCAGTGCCACCTACAGTGAACCTCTGTGGAAAGGAGCCCATCTACAGGCCAATTATGAACTACGTTACAACCAGAACAAGAGTGACCGCCAGACCTACGATTTCAGCCACCAAAGCCCCAATATTTTTTCTGGCCTCACCCCTCATTACCGTGATTGGGACAACTGGCTATCGCCTGTTGCCGAAACACTTGACAACTATCTTGACCGTTCTCTCAGCCGTTATTCCAGTTACAAAAACTATACCCACAACATACGGCTCACCCTACGTCACTGGCAGAAAGAATATGACTACAATGTAGGATTTTTGGTTCAACCCCAGCGGTCGAATTTTATTCAAGATTATCGAGGCCATTACATTGACACCATCCGTAATGTCACGAATCTGACACCAACCATCGATTTTCATTATAAGTTCAGTGAACAAAGCAATCTCTGGTTTCATTATCGTGGTGACACCCGCCAACCCGACATCACCCAACTGCTTGACATCAGAGATGATTCCAATCCCCTCTACATCACACAGGGAAATCCCGGTTTGAAGCCCCAGTTTACCAATTCTCTTAATATCTATTACAACAACTATATCGTCAAGCATAAGCGTTCAATTGTCATCTATGGCAACTACCGCACGACACGTAACAGTATTTCCAATCTGACGCGTTATAATGCAGAAACAGGAGGTAGTCTCACTCGTCCTGAGAATATCAACGGCAATTGGAATGCCGATGGTGGGTTCACCTTCAACACAGCCATCGACTCCGCCGCCCACTGGAACGTCGGTTCCGACACCCGTTTACGATACAACAATTATGTGAGCTATGTAGCACAACATCAAGCTGACGCAGAAAAGAATACGACCCGTACGACAAACTTGAATGAACGTCTGAACTTCAGTTTTCGAAACAGTTGGTTGGAGATCATGCTCGATGGCAATGTCAATTATCAACATTCCCGCAATGCACTCCAGCCCAATGCGAATCTAGACACCTGGCAATTCAATTATGGCGGTCAATTATTGTTACGTCTGCCCTTGAATATAGAAGTGAGTACGAATCTGCATGAACACAGTCGTCGAGGATATAATGATCCTTCGTCCAATACCAATGAACTCATTTGGAATGGGCAGATATCCAAATCGTTCCTCAAGAGCAAGACACTCACGGTGGCAATAAATTTCTATGACCTTCTCGGACAACAAAGCAATTATGAACGATGGGTAAATGCGACATCACGTAGTGATACGCGCTACAACAGCATCAATTCCTATGCTATGCTACATGTCAGATACCGTCTTAACATGTTTGGCGGCAAGGTAGATACCGAAGGTCGGTACGACAAGAAATGGGGAAATAGCGACCGCAGGCGCTGGTAACGTCTACATGTCATGGAACCGGATGCGTTCTACGGAATTCATCCAGTTGTTTGAAACAATGTTTATCAATCAACAACTGCAGATGCCTGTCAGGATTGTGCCGGATGCGACATTTATGGTCAAAGACCATCATGTTGCCATTATCTGCCGTATAAGGCTTCCATTTAGGTAGTCCTTTGATGTTGGGGTCTCCCGTATGTGCAAAAGCAGCCCACGAACTACTCATCAAGTCAGCCAATTTCAGGTCTGACTTAGAGGCATTTGGCAATTCATTTTTAGAATGATGGAGGGTATTGAAAACGAATTTTAGCTCATGTCCATGTTGCGAACCCTGGTTGACCGGTGACCGCCATGTGAACATATATGTGTATGTCTTAGCATTCCAATTTTCCCCCATCCAATCAGCAGTTTGCAGTGTTTTAGGTCGGAACAGCCAGTCAATACTCACTAAATCTTGAGGAGTATAGTTGGGATATGCTTCAGCAAAGGCACGAATATACTCTTGGGTATCTTCTCCGAATGTCGACAAGAGTTGTTCTTCAGCCTGTTGGGAAGTCATCGGCTTGTCGTATACCAACCTTTGCAATTCATTGAATGTTGTACCGATAATCACAGGCACATTACTGGAAAAATCAGCAAAACCAGGTTGGAAAGGTTGCTGCACCAATGTCACGCCATCAGGAGAAGGTCCGAATCCCCACATCATCGGCGTCCCAGGTTTTCTTGTTCCGATACTAGCCGCCATAGCCCGTTGTCCAGCCTCATAGAGTTCTTTATAAGGCACCTCCTTGATTTTGTCGATATGCTCCGCGTCTATCCCTAATTCCCTCAATACAGCAGCCCCCAATTGTTCCGTCATTTGCTTTGTATTGACATTGAGGATGGTACCACTCAATATGATGGCTTTATGGAAAAGGCCACGAGCAGGAGGCATACATAGTAGTGTTCCCACTTTTCCTCCCCCACCCGACTCGCCAAAGATAGTCACGTTGTTGGGGTCACCGCCAAACTGTCTGATATTATCTCTTACCCATTTCAAGGCAGCCACGACATCAAGCATTCCCACATTTGCCGAGTATTTATATTTCTCAGAACAAGAAGCGAGGTCAAGAAATCCGAGGATATTCAACCGATGGTTGACACTGACCACCACAACATCTTTTTTGGCCAGTCCCATGCCAGGATTCCAAGCAGAAGTACCAGAATCGAACCCACCTCCATGCAACCAAACCATCACAGGCTTTTTAGCATGCCGATCAGTTGTCCACACATTAAGCACACATGAATGTTTCTCAGACATTTCATCTTCACTTAAAGTACGTCCATGCGTCTGTTGCATGGCTTGTGGCCCCCAATGATCACATACTCTGATATTCTCCCACCTATCGACGGGCATAGGTGGCATAAAACGTTCAACTTTAGCATAGGGTATTCCAAGAAAAGCCAACGTGCCCTCTTGTTCAAATCCTTTGACCCATCCTGATTTGATTTCTACGACATACGGATTTTCAGGTTGCCCGTATGAGACACTAACCATCATGATGGCCATCACCGCAACCAAGCATCTTGTTTTCATCATTTTTAGAATAAATGTTGGAATTGGTGCAAAGTTAGCAAAAAAACTTTCTCAGTAGCAAAAAAGAAGCATATCTTTTCTCAGATACAACTTACTGCATGGATATACTTACAGGATTCTTTCCAATTTCCTTCACATGCTGTTCAAAATGCTCTCTGTCATGAATAGCCCCGTTTTTAATACGTGCCCGATAATTATATATCGTATTGACAGAATAATGGAGGAACTCCGCGATTTTTGATGAATCCTCAATGCCCAACCTAATCAACGCAAAAATCCGGATACTGGTATTCAAACGGTCATTTTCCTCGACCACGATGCGCTCTTCCGGTCTCAGCAGCATATTAAAATCCTCCACGAAGTTGGGGAATAGTTTTAGGAAAGCAGAGTCGAAACTGACATATAGATCTTCAAGTTCTTTTTCCCTAAACTCTTGTCCCCGCGTGAACTGAAACAATTCATCATACTCATGGTTTTTCACCATCTTGTTCACTTTTTTCCGGAATTTGTCGATTTTATCGACATACATGGAACAAAGGCGCATGAAATGTCCGACATATTCCTCTTTGACACTATTTGTCGTACTCAGATAATGATTTGCTGCAGACAATTGGTTATTGAGCGATGACAACTGTTCATTCAGCGTTGACATTTGGGAATGCGTTTTTTTCAACCTCTTGTGCTGACGGATGACAGCATATAGCATGAAACCGAGAACAAGCGTCAGAAGTACGAAAACAGCCATAAAGATGCGTGTTCTCTGTCTGTCATGCTCATGATATTCTTGATATTTTCTGTCAATAGCAGACAAGATGGGAGACAGTTGCCAAAATCTTAACCGGGTACCGAAACGCGTCGCACAATCACTTGCGAAACAAATATATCGGTATGCCCGGTCGATATCCCCCTGAGCCATCAGCAAATTAGCCAGTTCCCACATCGAACCTTGATCCATCACCGCATTTCTCACATCACTTACGGCCGATTCCGTGAGCCAGTACATCATTTGTGTGGTATCGTTGAGCGTTTTATACTCCAGATACCTATAAAAAGTAGTGAGCGCATAAGGATGACTGCCTTTTTTTACCAGTCTCATCCACTCATCATTGGCTTTCAGTGACAGATCCGACTTACCTTCAGCCATCAAAGTCATTTCCCGTCTTTGGAGCATTCTCAGATCTGTACTGTCGAGCGTCTTCCCCATCAAATCTTCATACTCTCTTGCTTTTTGATTATAAAACTTTCTAAGAGGTTCAAAACGGGCATAAAAGGCCATTTCCCCATAGACATGGTTACAAGCATGATAATACTCTTCAAGTCCTTTTTTGTCAAGCAGATCCACTTTTATGCTATCGAGGACAAAAAGCGCTTCATCATACATACCAGTATTGCTACATTGGAAGGCCAGTTCGGCTCTTACTCTTCCCTCCAATGCCCTATTATCCATCGCTTTAGCTATAGTGATGCATTGTTCAAGGTAATGAATGGCAGAATCATTGACAAATGGCCGGTAATGCTGAAAAAGTTGGTGAGCCAACTGCCATTTCGTTACCGGCTCATTTGTCATGTTATACAATTCTGCGACTTTTCTGATTTCTTCCTGTTTTTTAGCCACAAAATTGGATGACTGTTTGATTGCCTGATCCAAACAATGATATGCAGAATCGAGGTCTACAGTTGCCGCTTTCATAGAAGGTGTCAACAACAGTAAAAATAAACATATCAACCATTTCATAACCATCAGGAGTAGTTATTGATTAATCTTTTTCAATTCAATGTAAATCTCACACTCGATGACAGGCGATCGGATGCCGTACCTACAAGCACTTCAAACTCACCAGGTTCTGCAATCCACTCACCTTTAGAATCATCATAAAATTTCAGATCGTCGGTATGCAGATTGATCGTCACAGTTTGGGTTTCTCCGGGTTGAAGAACCACTTTTTGAAATCCTTTCAGTTCTTTTACAGGTCGTGGAAGGGAAGATTTCATATCTCTCACATAGAGTTGCACAACCTCAGCCCCCACTCGCTGTCCTTGATTAGTAACGCTTACGGAGAATGAAATATTGTCACCCATTCTGATTGTTTTCTTGTCAGCAGTCACTTTCCCCAAACCAAATGTGGTATAGCTAAGTCCATGACCGAAGGCAAAGAGCGGCTTTGTTTTCCATTTATCGACTCCACGATACCCCACAAAGATGCCTTCCTTGTATTCCTCATCGATGATATCGTGATTTTCCCGCCATTCCCCAGGAAATGCGCCTAAGCGATGTGCCGGCACATCCTCCAATTTGACCGGCCAAGTGAACGGCAGTTTTCCAGATGGGTTCACGTCTCCCAAGAGCACATCAGCCAACGCTTCCCCTGACTCCGAGCCAAGATACCACCCTTGAATAATGGCATCCACCTTTTTATACCATGGCATAGCCACGGCATTCCCGGAAATATTGACAAAGACGACATGAGAATTGACATTACATAAAGCCTCAACCAATTCATCCTGTCCGTAAGGCAAATCATATTGACGTCTATCGTGCCCCTCACAATCCTGGAAATCACTTTTGTTGAGTCCTCCAAAAATAATGACGTAATCAGCGAGGCGTGCTTTTTCTACAGCTTCATTTCTCAGCACATCAGCAGGTCTGTAATCAGCAATCCGCCTTCCCACAGTGACCCCATTGTAACTTTGAACAGTATCTCCGACATATCCTCTTGCATAATCTACCATGAGTTGGGGATATCTGTTTTTTAATACATTCATAAGCCCATCGAGAGGCAAGATCTCTTTTTGTGCCTTGAGAGAGGAAGACCCTCCGCCAACAGTCATCATCTTGATCGCGTTCTCACCGACGACAAGGACCTTCTTTTTACCCTCCAATTGCATCGGCAAAAGATTATGCTGGTTTTGGAGTAAGACAACACCTTCACCGGCGATTTTCCGAGCCACATCATAATGCTGTTCAGAGCAAAGGAATCCATATTCCTTATGCCGATTCATTGTTGTGCGGAAAAATAGCCTCAACACCCTTCTTACCTTGTCATTGAGTTCTTTTTCTGTATATTTACCACTTTTGATCAAGTTTTTGTAGGCCTCTGCCATATGATAAAGATCATAAGCATTGGTTTTGCCCATGGTTAGACCATCGGTCCATGTACCAAACTCCATATCCAATCCAGCGGTGATTGCCTGTTCAGTATCATGGCATCCACCCCAGTCAGACACGACCACGCCATCAAATCCCCAATCTTTTTTGAGAATTTTGTTGAGTAAGATATCGTTATGGCAATTGTGCTGATTTTGATAGAGGTTATAGGCACCCATTATCCCCCAAGCACCACCATTAACCACCGCAGCTTTGAAGGCAGGCAAATAAATCTCATGCAGTGCCCTGTCATCAACAATGACATTTACCTGATGTCGGTAATTCTCATCATTATTAAGCGCATAATGCTTAACACATGCAGCAACACCTTTCGACTGTAAGCCTTGGATGTAAGGTACAACCATTGCAGATGCCAGATACGGGTCTTCACCCATATATTCAAAGTTACGCCCATTAAGCGGTGTCCGATAGATGTTGACGCCAGGTCCGAGAATCATGTTTTTTCCTCTGTATAAAGCCTCTTCTCCCAGGCAATCACCATACCATCGCGCCATTTGAGGATTCCAAGTAGCAGCCAGGCAGGTGAGCGCAGGAAAGGCCACACAAGAGTCGTTTGTCTGACCAGCTTGTTCCCACTCATCCCACAAGACATCCGGTCTGACTCCATGAGGTCCGTCATCGGTCCAGAAGTCAGGGAATCCTAATCTTTTTATGCCAGGACTAGAGAATTTCGACTGTGCATGGATGACTGCGATTTTCTCATCGAGTGTCATTCTTTTCAGCGCATCATCTATACGTTTTTCGACTGGCTGATTATCATCAAGATAAATCGGCAGCTGAGCGAAAGACGCATTAGCAAGTCCTACACATATAATTGTTGTGAATAATAACTTTTTCATACAAACGGCATGAATAATGTCGGATTGATAATTATTTCTTTTGGAATACTCTCACATAATCAACTTCCATGGTGACCGGCAATGCACCTTCATCAACGCCTTGAGCGCCTCCCCAGCTACCTCCCCATGCAAGATTGAAGATGATGTAGAAAGGATCGTCATAAGGCCAATCATTCCGTCCAAGTCCACGGTTGTCGTAAGTTAATTGCACTTTACCGTCGACATAAGTCGTGATGTTGTTGGCCGTCCACAAAATCGCATAAGTATGGAAATCGCCTTCGGCACCTTGACAATACATCTCATGTGTGACTTGTGTGTTATTGGAATGAACGTGAGCGGTGGCATGCAAGCTTGACGACACATAATCGGGATGATATCCCACCTCCTCCATAATATCGATCTCTCCATCAGCAGGCCATGATTTGAAGTTCACGGGCATCATCCAGAAAGCAGGCCATGTCCCCTTTCCCTTTGGTAATTTGATACTGGCCTCCATATATCCATACTTCCATCCATCTTTGACTTTGGCATATACCCTGCCAGAATATATTTTTCCGTTTTCTTTAAAGCAATGAATTTGGAGATGACCGTTTTTGACCTCAGTGACCGGATTTCCACCAGGTGAAAGATGATTGACATAATTTTGCAATTCATTGTTCACCCATCCGGCATTTTTCACCTCATGCGTCCAGTCATTGGGATTTAATTCTGAACCACTATTAAATTCATCATTCCATACCAGAGAATAACCATCAGGCGCATTGTAGGCATTATCCAATGCTGCATCTTGAGCCACGATGATATTTTTTCGAGCAGTACCAGACATCACGGAAACCGCAGCTTCTCTTTTTTTTGTGAAGGGGTTGGCATCTACTTTTATAGAGATGTAGCCTTTCTGCGACGTACTATTTTGTGTTTCAACTTTTATCCAGTCGGCATTAGCGTAAGCCCCCCATTCCTTACCTGTGGTGTTGACTTCTATTTGACGGTTTCCCCCTTCAGCAGGAAAAGCCACACTTTCAGGTTGCACACTGATGTTCACAGACGGAACTGTATCTGGATCGTCGCTCCCGCCGCAGCCACACAGAGCCACGGCGAGAGAGATGATAGATGATATGAATATCATTTGTTTCATTTAATTAGCTTCTTTGAAAATGATCTTACTGATTTTGACATGTGTATTGGCAGGTGAACCACCGAAATCAAAGAATAAGCGAATGGTTTCCGCATCTTTCCCTTGAGCCAAAGTCACATTTTTAGCCATAAATAGATAAGGTTCTCCGGCAGGAATATCCTTTCTTTCAACAAAGAAGTAGTTGTCATCACCAGAGTCGGTCAGTTTGATCGTCACCTGTGGGCAATCATTGTCAGCCTCCATCACCAATGCAAAGTGATACTGTTTGTTGGCACTAGCCTTCAGTTTCGTATCGATATGGAACTGTCCCTGCCATTGAGAACCGCCGAGTCCCTCAGGAAGATCAAGCTCATAGCTGTCCCCATTATGAACGGCCTCAGCAAAAGAGATTGGACTCCAACCGTTATCTGCGAAATAATAGCCAAAGGCATCAAACATGGACCCGTCATCAACAGCCTTCCAAAGATTGTCCTCATCTTCATAACTCATCGATACAGCCTCTTCGAAGAAGATCTTGCTGATTCTCACGGTAGTGCCAGCAGGACATCCACCGAAGTCAAAGAACAGGCGTATGGTCTCAGCGTCTTTCCCTTGTGCCAGTTTCACACCAGTTTGTTTGAAAACAAGCGGATTGTCAGCTGATACATCTTTTCTTTCCACAAAGAAGTAGTTGTCATCACCAGAGTCCGTCAGTTTGATAGTCACCTGCGGACAATCTTTATCAGCTTCCATTACGAGGTAGAAGTTATATGCTTTATTAGCACTGGCTTTCAGTTTAGTATCGATATGGAATTGTCCTTGCCATTGGGAGCCACCGAGACCTTCCGGAAGAACCAATTCATATACATCACCGGTGTGCACAGCCTCACTGAAGGAAATGGGAGACCACCCACCATCAGCGAAATAATAGCCGAAAGCGTCGAAAGCAGAACCATCCTCCACTGCTTTCCAGAGGTTATTAGAAGCATTGGCATCCCAATCAACCGTCAACTCCTCCACCGGTTTGTCTGAAGGTAAGACAGTACCATCATCATTGGCATGGTCTTTAATCACGATGTTACGGATATTGACATTAGTATTGGAAGGTGCATGTCCAAAGTCAAACACCACTTTCAGATCAGAGAGATTTTTACCCGGCACATCGCTCTTCCAGCAGATGAACTCCTCACCAGCCTTGATGTCAACATGCTCCTCGATAATGAAATCAGCATCATTCTCATCAGTTACTTTCACGATTACTCCATTGACATCCTTGTCTGTAGAAATGATGGTAGAGAAATCATAGTGGCTACTTTCCTGCAATGCAAGATTAGTGTGGAAATGTATTTGAGCCTGCCAATCAGAATAGCATTCTGAAGGAATGAAGAAGGAATAGTCGTTATTACCTTTAACGAACCCATCTTGAAGTATAGCAGTCTGCTCATTAGCCCAACTGGGATCAGGATTGTAATAGAAAGTCATCACAGGGTCAATGTTCTTCCACATATTGAAATTGCTGTTGGCATCGAAACCTTCGAAACCTTTTTCCTCAGCCTTTGAAGTAAGGATAAATCTCCAGGATATATTGTCCTGCAAATTATCATAAATGAGCACCATTTTGGAACCTGTCAGCGTCTCAATACGGAACTTAGGATTTGAATATTGCACATCTGCACTGATATATGGGAACAGCGAGTTAGCATCAAGCACGATATAGTCCACATCCACCTCTTTGCCATCAGCATCAGTCCATTTACCACGCTCGAAGTGCCATCCACTCTCCTGCAATTGCGTAGGAGTGTCGAAGTCAGCATCACCACTTCCCCATAATGTTGTGCCCTTATTCACATAAGTCTTACCGTCATTACCCGGATTATATGTATATTTACCACCTTTTGCATTTTCCACAGAGAAGGAGATGCGGTCATCGTATACACCAAATCCTTTTTTCTCATCTGCTGCGGCAGACCAGTATCCAGTGCCATCGCCACCCAAAGGTCCACAGGCCATGTGCGCCACCTCTTTATTATCGATACGCCATTCTTTATCTTTGATACGATTGAAACTGCTGGTCCAGTTGACCTTTGTCTCATTGAAAGTAAATTCCTTAGAAATACTTCCTTGACTAATTCCATTCCGGTTGCCCAATTTCAGTACCACAGGGTATGTTCCTGCATCATTACTGGTCCATCCTACATTATTCAGTGTAGAATAAACAGTATTGTTGATGATCCAGATCGGGTACACCCCTGGAGTCTCAGGGAAGTTTAAAGTAACTTGGTTAACCTCTTGGTCTACACTGATGGAGAAATCTTTACCTTCCATTGTAGGAAGACCATTAGGATCAGCGCCCTCAAACTCATCGGGCGAACATGCTGTTATCATCAGGGCAGTCATCAATGCGCCTGTTGCATATTTGAATAGATTTTTCATCTTGTCAATATTTAGCTTTATGAAAAAGGATCAAATCAATAGTTATTTTGCTTCAGAGTAGGATCCGCATCCAGTTCCGACTGTGCCAATGGAATATATTTTTTGTTGGGTGTCCAAGCATTGGTGCGGTAATGATAACTGTCGGGCACAAGAGTAGTAGCAGCTCTACCTGTCCTCACCAGGTCGAAGTAACGTTTTCCTTCTCCGACAAATTCAAGATGGCGCTCATTCAAGATATCATCTAAAGATACGGTTGAAAGCTCATTCAATCCAGCGCGTTTGCGAACTTGGTTGACATAACCAGTTGCCTCATCCACACTTCCGCCCGTAGCCAGAAGCAATTCGGCAGCATTAAGCAGTGTCTCGGCATAGCGGTAAATGCGTTTGTTGTTGTTGTAATTGAGATTCTTCGATGTCGGACAATCCTTGTTGTTGTCAGAGAAAGGACGATATTTTGCCAACCAGATATGAGTGTCTTGGTAACGCATGGTATATTCAACCCCACGGACGTCCCAACAGGTAGCATCACGTCTCAAATCATTTTCAGCAAACATGTTATATGTTTCTACTCTCATAGGCAAGAAGCCCCATCCGTCCTCACCGGGATTCCATCCGTCTCCACCAGGCCAGGTATTGGGAGAGATCAATGTAGGCAAGATACTGCCGCCAGCATTGAGAGCAGCGTCACCCCAGTCGCGTTGAGCCTGATCATCATTATAGTTGATCTCAAAAATGCTCTCCGAACACCATTCTCCATTTTCTGTCCAGAGGTTGGCATAGTCTGGATTTAACGTATAATCACTTGAAGCTATGATTTCCTTCATGTATGTAAGAGCCTTCGGGTATTTAGCTGTATCATTCTGATACATGACCATTTCAGCATAGAGCATGTATGCCATAGCCAAAGACACACGTCCAGACTCTGCATTATCCCATTTGAACGGCAACGCTTTTGTTGCAATGATCTGCTCAAGTTCGGCTATCAAGCCATTATAGATCTCATCTGCCTGCAGTTGGGGTGCTGTATAAGGCAATGACAGATTTTCAAGATAGAAAGGCACATTTCCATAATAATGCCATAGAATGCTGTAGTAGTAAACCCTCAGCAAGCGTGCCTGCATCTCCATCGACGTGCAGAAATCTTCATTACCTTTTCCCCATGAAGCATATTTGATGGCATCATTACACCTTTTTATACCAGAATAGAAATCGCCCCAAAGTGTTGCCAAGGTGTTGTTGCCATCAGCTTCATAATTGAAGAGTTTGTGCCAATGTTGGTTGTCCGTGATGCTTGCACCACCCACCCAAAAATCATCACCAAGGATCTCTGCATCGACAGTGAGGTCATTGTATGCATGGTTGTCCCAGTCAGGCCAATGTAGAGGAGCGTATGCAGATGTCAGCGCTTCGTTAAGTGTTTCTTCGTTGATATAATATTCCTCCAGAGGTTCTCCATCCGGTTTGGTGACCTCGAGAAAATCTTTGCTGCACGCAGTGGTCAGCAAGCCAAGCGCCATCAAGCTAACTATTATTATATTATGTTGGGTTTTCATAACCTTGAATATTTTAAATGATAAAATGTTGTTGTTAGAAAGACAAATTCAGTCCGATAGTCCAAGTTCGAGCTTGTGGATAAATACCATAGTCGACACCACTATTTTGGGTGTTGCTGGAATGCGTATCATTATTGTAGGATGCACCCACTTCAGGATCAAATCCCCAATATTTAGTCCAGGTGATGAGGTTTTCAGCCCTCACATAGAAACGCAATCTTTCGATATTGATTTTTTGTGTGATCCATCGAGGCAACGTATATCCCAGTGTGATATTCTTCAACCTCAGGTATGAGCCATCCTGTATGTACAGGTCACTGCAAACCCAGTTCTTGGAGTCACCTTGCTTGAGGATAGGAACTTTATCAGAAGTTCCCTCACCCGTCCATCTTGAAAGCACCCAAGTGGGATAGTTACCAGAAGCGATATCCTGTCTGTAGGTGGCGTCGAACACATCCACCCCGCTTACACCTTGGAAGAAGGCACTCAAGTCAAAACCTTTCCATTCAGCATTGAAGGTGAAGCCAAACGTCCATTTAGGAACACCACTACCGATATTTGTTCTGTCGTCAGAAGTGATTTTTCCGTCACCGTTGATATCAACAAACCTCAGGTCACCAGGATTAGCATCAGGTTGAATGAGTCCACCGTCTTTGTTGGTATAGGTATTAATCTCATTTCTATTTTGGAAGACCCCGTTGGTCTTATATCCATAGAAGAAGGGGAATGGCTCACCATTCTCAGCTCTTGTACCTCCATCAGAGAATTGGCTGATGCCCCAGTTAAGGAATCCCGTCTCATTACCCAAGTTTTTCAGCTCATTCTTTAAATAAGAGGCATTACCCTTAATAGCAAATTTCGCATCGTTGACATGCCATTTGTAGCTTAATTCAAACTCGAAGCCAGAGTTTTTCATGTCACCCACATTTCCGTATGGTTTAGCCTCACCCACATAACTGGGAATAGGCATCTCAATAATCATACCATTTGTTTTCTTGATAAAATAATCAGCACTAAATGTCAGGGCATTATCAAAAAAACCGAAGTCGAAACCGATGTCCGTCTGCTCACTTTCCTCCCATTTCAGATCCTCATTGGCCAATCTGTCGGCTTTAGAACCATAAACCATGCTTGCTGTGCGGCCATAATAATAGTTGCTGCTGGCACCAATAGCCGTCAATGTGGTATATCTGAAATCAGCAATATTGTCATTACCATTCTTACCCCAACTTAGTCTAAATTTGAGATTTGTCAGCCAATCTCTGGTTGTCTGCATAAATTGCTCATTCATGATGTTCCATCCAACAGAGAAAGACGGGAATGTACCATATTTGTTATTGGGTCCGAATCTTGAAGAACCGTCACGACGAATGGTGCCTTGCACCATATACCTCTCATCATAGTTGTAACTGACACGTCCGAAGAGTGAAGACAAGCGATGCTCGACATAAGGTCCCCCCCAGACTCCAATCAAACTTTTCGCACCAATGACTTTGCCATCAGCATCAGTAGTCATTTCCAAAGAACCACCAGTTGTATAGTTGATGCTGGGTTTATTCACATTAACCAAATTCCAATGTGAGCCACCCAGTTCATCACCCTTTGATTTAAGTGCGCTTTGACCTAACACCACACCGATCGTATGCTTACCGATTGTTTTGTCATAAGTGAGTGTGTTCTCAATCTGCCATGTAGAATTGTTCCCTTTATAAGCTGTGGCTTCCGTATGGTCGCTGTTGTTATTACCTGAGAAATAGTATTTCTGCAACCTTGCTCCCTCATATCCCCAGAACGACAATTCGGCACTATAGGTGAAGTGATACTTCAAGGCATCCCACAGTTGCAAGTCAATCGAGAATTTAGGCATGACCTTATGAGACCAATTTTTCTGAGGATTACCATGCATCATAGCAATGGGGTTGTTTTGCTCATTGTAAGAACCAATGAAACCAGGAATCGTATAAGGATTGCCATTTTCATCTTTGTAAAGGTCATAATTTGAGTATTGTGCTATTTGTTTATCAGCAATATCTCCCTTGAGAGCAACTGGCAATGTTGGTGCAAGATAGAGAGCAGACCCAAGAGGAGAACCCCATGTAGAGTTGGGGTCAATACCAGTGTTATGCACCCTCATATAAGATACATTCGCCCCCAACTCAAGTTTATTCAAGAAATTACGTTCTTTCGAATCATCCATCAGAATGAACTGATTGTTGGATCTGATAGTCAAGCGATCATAATTTGAATGTCCATAATTACCTCCAACGATACCCTCTTGAGAGAAATAACCCATAGAAAGGAAATAATTGATTTTTTCAGAAGCACCGCTTACCGACACATCGTGCTGAGTGATCGGAGCATTATCGTTGAAGAGCAGTTCCTGCCAGTTGGTACCAAATCCGACAATATCATCTCCATTAGCATCTGTCATGTGATATGGATCTGGATAAAGTGGTGCGAAACCACCATTGATATATTTTTCATTCTGTAAGACTGCATAATCGACAGCCCCTGTAACATCCCTCTTGCGCCAAGCAGTTTGCCAACCGGTAGAGAAATTGTAATTGATCTGTGTTTTTCCTATTTTTCCTTTTTTCGTAGTGATAAGAATAACGCCATTAGCAGCTCTTGCACCATAGATGGCACCAGAAGCAGCATCTTTAAGCACCTCAATACTCTCAATATCACCAGGATTGACCGATTCCATACCATTCTGATCAGTTGGCATTCCATCAATGATATAAAGCGGTTCACTATTGTTGATCGTTCCGATACCACGAATACGTATCATTGATTTCGTACCAGGTTGTCCAGAAGCCGATGTCACTTGCACACCCGCAGCCATACCTTTTAATGCATCTTCTGCGAGAAGGCGAGTTTTTCCGTCGAGGTCATCAGCGCTGACTTTAGCAATAGCCGCCGTCACCACACTTTTTTTCTGCACTCCGTAGCCGATGACGACCACATCGTTGAGCATCTTTTGGTCTTCTTTAAGCACCACAGTCATTCCATCCCGTGCTCGCAATTCTTGCGATACATATCCGATATAAGAAATGACGACATCAGCATCCTCAGCCACTTTGATAGTGAAATGTCCATCAAAATCAGTGATGGACCCATTCTGAGGTTGTCCTTTTTCCACAACGGAAGCCCCGATGATAGGTTCTCCGTTATCATCTTTCACCGTGCCCGAAATTGTTTTCGTTTGGGCAAAAGTAGTCATTGACATGAAGAATGCCAATAACAAAAATAGCAACCTTGATTGTTTCATAAGAGATATTAATTAATAATTGTTTAGAATAAAAATCTTAGGTTTAATGGATTTTGCGTTACCGTATGTGTTTGATTCAGGCTAAAAAATCATTTCGTTTGCAAATATATAACAAAAAAAACAAGTTGATTCTGAAACATAGATAAAAAGTGGACGAATATAGATAATAAAAACAGTTAATTTATTATTTATCAGTTAATTATATTTTAAGTACCAATAATAAAAAGTGGATGTATTATTATCAAAAACAGATATCTTACGATGTTCATTCAATCCCTTATTTCAGAAAAATCCCCCAAAATCATTCATCTCTTTATTAAAATAATCCGGATGAAAAAAAATATGCGAAAAAAAGTCGGTAGTTCTTCAATATATTTAAAAAAATTAATTAAATTTGCACAATAAACATTTTTTAAACCAATAACTATATAACTATGAAACCAAAGACACCAACTCCCCACATTGGAGCACAGTATGGCGAAATCGCAGAAACCGTTATTATGGCAGGTGATCCATTGCGTGCCAAATTTATGGCAGAAAAATTTTTGGACAATCCAGTTCAATTTAATCAAGTTCGTGGTATGCTTGGCTTTACAGGCACTTATAAGGGAAAGCGAGTAAGTGTTATGGGTCATGGCATGGGTATTCCTTCGATTGGTATATACACCTATGAACTTTACAATTTTTATGGTGTGAAAACCATCATCCGTGTTGGTTCAGCCGGTTCTATCAATCTTGATCTTCATATAGGTGACCTTGTGATTGCCATGGGTGCATGCACTGATTCCAACTATGCAGCACAGTATGAGATGCCAGGAACCTATGCTCCTATAGCAGATTTCAATTTAGTGCGTGGCGCGGCAGAAGCTTGTGAACGTTTTGGATACAACTACAAAGTTGGCAATGTTTTCTCATCAGATGTATTTTATAATGAGAACTCTCATACCGACAAATGGATTAATATGGGTGTTCTTGCTGTAGAAATGGAAGCCGTTGCACTTTATATGAATGCAGCCCGCTCCGGTAATCGAGCCCTTGTAATCTGTACGATCTCTGACCACATTATTACAGGTGAGGTCACAACAGCAGAAGAGCGACAGACGACCTTTACTCACATGATGGATGTAGCTTTTTCGCTCATTTGATCTGTTCTTGTTCATCATTACAGTAATAGTAATTAATTCATTCATTATTATGGATTTTTTAATGATTATAGAGTTGCTGGTAGTATTACTGGCGCTCTATGTCGGATCACGCTATGGCAGCTTGGCTTTAGGAGCTATTTCCGGCATAGGCTTGGCCTTATTAGTTTTTGGTTTCGGAATGAAACCAGGCTCGCCTCCCACTGATGTCATCTACATTATTATAGCAGCAGTCACCTGTGCCGGCATTATGCAAGCCTCAGGCGGCATGGACTGGTTGATTCAGATTGCCGAGAAATTGCTTCGCAAGCATCCCGACCGCATCACATTCTTAGCACCACTGAGTACATTCTTGCTTACGGTATTGGTTGGAACAGGCCATGTGGTTTATACATTGATGCCCATTATCTGTGACATAGCCCTCAAGAAGGGCATTCGCCCTGAGCGTCCGTGTGGTGTAGCAAGTATAGCCTCTCAGGTAGGAATCACCTGTTCACCTATTGCTGCAGCAGTTGTAGCATTTGTGACCATTTCCAATGCTAATGGTTTTGAGATATCAATTCCTCAAGTACTGATGGTGAGCATACCAGCCTGCATCTGTGGACTGATGGCCGCAGCAACCGCTTCCTACAAACGCGGTCTCGACTTGGACAAGGATCCTGAATTTCAAAAGCGTATCAGCGATCCAGAGCAAAAAGCCTATATTTATGGTAGTGGTGCCACAACTCTAGACAAAGAAATCCCTCAATCAGCAAAGAATGCCGTATTTGTGTTTCTAGGTGCCTTGATCATCATTGTATTATTTGCTGTTTTCCAAGACATACTTCCAGCTTACAACACCGTATCGGCCGTGAAGGATGCTCCAGACTACACCTTTCCTGATGGAACTGTCGCCACCGCAGCTGCTTTAGCGAAAGCCAAAGTAATCATCCCTGGTGTGACAGAGGCTTCTACAGTTCAATTGAAGATGAACGTTGTCATCCAGATTGTGATGATTACAGCATCAGCTCTGATGATTCTCTTCTGCAAGGCTTCCCCCAAGAAGGCCGTTCAAGGTGCTGTTTGGCAATCAGGTATGGTGGCCGTAGTAGCCATATTTGGCATTGCATGGCTTGCCGACACCTATTTTTCCAATTACACTGATGAGATGCAAGAGATGTTGGGAGATATTGTAGCAAAATACAATTGGAGTATTGCTTTTGTGTTCTTCCTTGTCTCTGTGCTGATCAATTCACAAGGAGCAGTTGTTGTATCGATGTTACCATTAGCCTACTCACTGGGAATCCCTGGTCCTGTACTGTTAGGCGTATTGCCTTCCGTATATGGTTACTTCTTCATCCCCAACTATCCTTCAGATATTGCAACAGTGAACTTTGACCGTTCAGGTACTACCGTGATAGGCAAATACCTGTTGAACCACTCCTTTATGATGCCAGGATTGATCCATATTGTGGTAGCCACGCTTGTGGCCTACGCATTGAGCATGCTGTTTTTCTAATCACCTTCCATTCACTTAGTAAAAGAAACGATTATGTTGATTACAATTATAGAATTGCTCGTTGTTTTGTTTGCCCTATATCTGGGCTCACGATATGGTAGTCTTGCTCTTGGTGCCATTGCTGGTCTTGGTTTGGCTTTTTTGGTTTTCGACCATGGTCTTCAACCCGGAACGCCTCCTACCGATGTCATATATATTATTGTAGCAGCCATCACCTGTGCAGGTGTATTGCAGGCCTCTGGCGGTATGGACTGGATGGTTCAGATTGCTGAGCGTATCTTGCGCAAGCATCCAGCCCGCATCACCTTCCTTGCTCCCCTGTCCACATTCTTCTTGACCATCCTTGTGGGTACAGGTCATGTGATGTATACGCTGATGCCCATCATTACCGATGTTGCCATCAAAAAAGGAATCCGTCCAGAGCGTCCTTGTGCCATAGCAAGTGTGGCATCCATGTTGGCCATCATCTGTTCTCCTATCTCTGCCGCTGTTGTGGCATTCTCCGCCATATCTTCGGCCAATGGTTTCCATATCAGCATACCTCAGATCGTAATGATCACTATTCCATCATGTCTCATTGGTGTGTTGGTAGCTGCAGGTTGGAGTTCACGTCGTGGTAAGGACCTTGACAAGGATCCCGTCTTCCAAGCCTATATCAAGGATCCCGTACAATATTCCTATGTGTATGGTAAGAGTGATACGATACTGGATAAAACCATCACCGCCAAATCCAAACGAGCCGTATTTATTTTCCTTGGTGCGATCATACTGATCATCATCCTTTCTATGGTGCAGCAGATACTTCCCGCCTATGAAACAGTTCAAGCCATTAATGGAGCACCTGACGTGATGTTGCCCACAGGTAAGACTGTGAGCCCGGAAAATCTGGCCAAGGCCGGAATTGTGATGGCAGGAGTAACCGAAAAGGTACCAGTAACCATCAAGATGTATCTGGTGATTCAAATAATCCTCATTTCCGCCGCCGCATTGATTATCATGTTATGTGATGCGAAGCCTAAGTCTGCCGTTGCGGGAAATGTGTGGCAATCAGGTATGGTGGCAGTTGTTGCCATCTATGGTATAGCTTGGTTGGCTAACACCTTCTTTGGAGCGCACATGGATGACATTAAAGATCTTTTGGGTGAGATGGTACAGAAATATCATTGGACCATCGCACTCATGTTCTTTGTATTCTCCGTACTCATCAACTCCCAAGGAGCAGTCATTGTTTCTCTGTTGCCCGTGGCATATAGTCTGGGAATCCCCGGTTGGGTACTTCTTGGAGTTCTTCCCTGTGTATACGGATATTTCTTTATCCCCAACTACCCCACCGATATCGCAACGGTGAACATGGACCGCACAGGAACGACACGCATTGGGAAATATGTCCTCAACCATTCTTTCATGGTGCCCGGACTTATCAGCGTCGTTGTGAGTACAGTGGTCTGCTATATCCTTGCTTGCGTATTCTTCTAAAGAATAACAATATGTGAGATTATTAACATTTGAATCATTCCAAAGGCCCTCAAGCTATAGCTGCTTGAGGGCCTTTTTTCTAACAACTTTTAAAAAATATGTATCTTGTATTGATTTTTTTAGTATATTTGTATGCTAATGTACTAATAGTACGTCAAATCATCCAAAATCTTCTCAAAATATTCACATATACCCGATTATATCATACCCCACCAAAACAACCGTTATGAATACAATCAAAATCTATCTGACGACACTGTTGTTTGTCGCTATTACTTGTCCACTTCATGCTGAAAAAAAGCCATCACTTAACGTGTCACAAGAAGATCCCAATGAGATGGTGGCCTATCTCTTCACTTATTTCAACAGCAATGCTCCTGAAGATGAGCAAATCTGTTATGCCATCAGCACCGATGGTTACAACTACACCCCACTCAATCATGGCAATCCTGTCATCAGCAGTGATACGATCGCTTTGACCCAATGTGTGCGTGATCCTCATATCCTTCGTTGCGAAGATGGCAAGACCTTTTATATGGTAGCCACCGACATGCGATCTAGCCTTGGTTGGAGCAGCAACCGTGGCATGGTGCTGTTGAAATCTACAGATCTGATTCATTGGCAACACAGCACAGTCAATTTTCCCACACGTTTTACAAAAGCATGGAAAAACGTGATCCGTGTGTGGGCACCAGAAACCATCTACGATCATCAAGCAAAGAAATATATGGTCTTCTATTCTTTACGCTCCAGTGATCCCGGTTCATTCGACAGAATCTATTACCAATATGCCAATGCCGACTTCACCGATTTGGAAGGAGAGCCCCGCTGGCTTTTCGATGCAGGCAATGCCACTATTGATGGAGATATTGTCTATAATGAAGCCGACAAGCTCTACCACCTATTTTATAAACAAGAATCGGGCCGTGGTATCTATCAGGCTGTGGCCCGCCAACTGACCGACAAATGGCAGATGCTGGATGGTCATGTGGAACAGACCAAAGAAGCAGTAGAAGGAGTAGGAGTATGCAAGTCCATCGATGGTAAGTCATGGATTATCATGTATGACTGCTATGGCAACGGGCATTACCAGTTTTGCCAATCTGAAGACTTGAAAACATTCCGTTATGTACAAGATACAGAGACAAAAGGAAAGTTCACCCCTCGTCATGGCACCATTATCCCCATCACACGAGCAGAGAGAGACCGTTTGCTGAAGGAGTTTGGCAATCATCATCAGCCCATTCTCCCAGGTTTCCATGCAGATCCAGAGGTGCTCTACAGTCATAAGACAAATAAATATTATATCTACAGCACTACAGACGGCACACCTGGTTGGGGTGGTCACGATTTCAGCGTATTCTCCAGCACTGATCTCATCCATTGGACAGATGAAGGCAAGATGCTCGATGTGAAGGGCGACCAAGTGAAATGGGCCACAGGCAACGCATGGGCCCCATGTATAGAGGAAGTGAAACAACGAGACGGCAGCTACAAGTATTATTTCTACTATTCCGCCCACAATCCATTATCGAAACGTAAAGAAATAGGTGTAGCCGTCAGTGATGATCCTACCGGTCCTTTCGTTGACTCAGGTTCTCCTATCGTCACCGATGCCGACCGTCCATCAGCAGCCCGTGGAGGTCAGGCGATAGATGTGGATGTCTTCAAAGATCCCAAGAGTGGCAAGTACTATCTCTATTGGGGCAATGGTTTTATGGCAGGAGCCGAACTGAATGATGATCTTCTGTCGATAAAAAAGGAAACCATCCAACATCTCACCCCCAAAGGCGGCACATTGGAAACATGGGCCTTCCGTGAAGGCGCCTACGTGTTCTACCGCAAAGGGACCTATTACTTTATGTGGTCAGTAGACGACACAGGCAGCCCCAACTATCATGTCTGTTATGGGACATCCAAATCCCCCCTCGGTCCTATCACCATCGACGAGAACAACTATATGGTCATCCGTCAAAAACCCGAAGACAAGATTTTCGGAACCGCTCATAATTCAGTAGTCCAAATACCCGGCAAGGATGAGTGGTATATTGTATACCATCGTATCAACAAGAACTTTGTGGATCCCAAATTTGGTGGAGGCGTACCAGGCACACATCGTGAGGTGTGCATAGATAAGCTCACATTTGACAAGAAAGGTCATATTATCCCTGTCACCCCAACACTCGATGGCCCAGCCCCTCTGGTTGATAAGAAGAAATAAACATTCCAAATGCCTTATCAATGACAAATGCCAGACTGACCCATTTTTCTATTGTCAGTCTGGCATTTGTATTAAAAAGAGCTAATAGTCAGTTTCTTTTTATTCTGAATTGAGAATCATATTGACAATCAGCATGATATCTGTGACATCAATGATTTCATCAACATTCACATCAGCCATTTGCGCCCGGAATCCTTCGGGTGTATCTCCCAAGATACGAGAAACCATCATCATGACATCTGTGACATCTACATACTCATCACCATTCACATCACCCAACAGGCCATTTTCTACTACAAAAGAAATCGGAGTATCAGGCAGATCCATACTGCTATGTATACATTGAATGCTTGACAGCATGATATTCCCCTCATATTCCCCCGGTTGCATTTCTGCACTGATTGTCAAAGGTAGATCAACCACTAACCCTTCATTACCAAAAAGAGTTCCTCCCTCAGGCAATTCACATCTCAATGTCCAGGCATTATCCTCCCCTTCAGTGATGCTGACAGTCGGGGCAACTCCCACATACCTATCTGAGAGAGTATAAAGAGCATTTCCCTCCTCGTCACGCCTCAAAATCACGCCAGCAGGCAGCTGGATGTCACACTGAAAGTTTTTTGTAGCAACCTCTGCATTTAAGAGAGAAATATGGAGCATACTTGCCTTCCCCGGGAAACAATTGTCGGTAGAAGCAGAAAACTGTTGCTGGATGGCATACACTTTCTTGAAATTCTTCCAGTAATTTGCTTTGGTATAAACTGTCTTATAATGCCCTGGCACATAAAGAGGTGTATTCACATTGGGAAAAGAAGAAATATGAATATTCGGAGCGACTATTGGAAAAGCAATGATGCGTTCCAAACCCACACAATTAAAGAAAGCAGATTGCCCAACTGTTTTCAAAGTATGTGGAAGGTGTAACTCTTTTAGCGACAAGCAGCTCTGCAAGGCATAATCCTCGATCGTCTCCAAGCCAACAGGGAACGACACGTCTGTTATCATGGCACACTGACTCAAAGCCAGCCTACCCAGGGTTTTCAATGTAGGAGGTAAGGTCACAGCACCCTCTTTTGTAGCCGGGCACGTGATGAGCAACGACATGGCAGCATCATAAAGCATACTATCTTGAGTGCAGTAAAAAGCATTTTCAGGATCCACATGCAGACTGTTGAGTGAGGAACACCCTCCAAAAGGATTGGATAAAATTGTCCTGAGAGATGCCGGCAGTTCAACATTCTCCAGATTGGTGCAATGAGAAAACGCATCTGCCCCCAAATGAGTAAGAGAGTTTGGAAGTATAACTTCAGTCAGACTGACACACTCTTCAAATGCATTATCATCAATAGTAGACAGATTCTCCGGCCAAGATATGTTGTCGAGGCTCTGACAATAGAAGAATGCCATATAACCGATATCAGCGACCGTTGATGGCAGGACAACTTTTTTCATCGACCTGCAATCATAAAAAGTACCAGCCTTTATTTCTGTCACCCCATCAGGAACGACAAAAGCCGACAACTTCTCACATCTTCGAAAGGCATCAAACCCTATAACATTTGTAGACGCAGGCAATTCTATTGAGGTCAGCTCTCCACAACCCCAAAAAGCAGAATTGTCCACCTCTAAGACTGTAGAGGGAAGGATAAAACCTCCCGTCTTTTTAGCAGGACAAGCGATAATTTTCGTAAAATCTTTATTATACAACACACCGTCAAGACTTGCAAAAAACGGATTCTCCTCATTCACAGAGATATCTGCAAGTTTGGGGCAATTGGTAAAAGGAGAGGATCCAAGATAGCTAATAGTAGAAGGCAAGGATATACTTGTGAGGCGTGTAGCACCTTGGAATGTCCCATCTGCAATCGTGGTAACAGTATATTCAACCCCATTGTAAGAGACAGTTTCAGGAATAACGACATCACCCACATACCCATAGTCAAAGATGATACCAATTGAAGCACCTCCTTCATCAATCTCCATAGGTGAGATGACCTCAGCCGTACCATCGTTGATGATCTGATAGAAGATACCATCAACCTGGAAAGTGGCAGCAGAAGCCATTGTCAAGCCCATCAGCATGACACATGCCATAAAAACTTTTATTCTCATGGTCATTCGTTTCAAAATAAAAGATTAAACCCAAAATTATATTTGCTGCGAAGATAAACAAAAAAAATGAGAGAAAAAGGCAAACCACCAATAAAAACAATTATAACAACAAGATTTTCCCCAAAAACATCAATCATCAATAATAATTTAGTATTTTTGCCTCAAAAGGTAAAATTGGGCATCATATCATTTATTATTCATGATCATGTCAAGTCTGTACACCAAAAGAATCGTTTTGACCTGTCTGCTGATGATGGCAATAGTCCATCTTCATGCAACAATATTTGAAGTAGACGGAATATATTATCAAGTAACGTCGTCACAAACCGTCATGGTAGTTGCCCAAGGTTCCAAAGAAGGTAGTTCAGGTTTTATTTTCACAGATTCCTACAAAGGTGATGTGGTCATCAAAGACAGTGTGAGTTATGAAGGCCAACGTTATTGTATCACAGCTGTCGCCGACAAAGTGTTTGCCAACAGCAATGAATTGACCAGCATCACTTTGCCTTCCACCATTACCCATATGGGCAAAGCCCCCTTTGCATCCTGCGCCCGGCTGTCATCCATCACGGTAAGTGCCGCCAATCCTGTATATGCCAGTGATGGAGCAATCCTTTACGACAAGTCGTTTTCCAAGATTATCTCCTGTGGTGGAGCATTTCAAGGCGTCTTAAGATTGCCAGATTCCGTCATTTCCATTGGCGACTCCGCCTTTTGCCGTTGCACCCATCTCACCAGCATAATTCTTCCCTCCTCTGTGACAGAAGTAGGCAATCATGCCTTCCGCATGTGCACCACACTAAGCAATGTTATACTGACATCCGTGGAAAAGATAGGAAACTCCGCCTTTTATTACTGTTCAAGTCTAAGAGACATAGATTTGCCCGCCAGCGTGTCATATATTGGCTATCAGGCATTCTATTACTGCCAAAGGCTAAATAGCGTTACATCAAATGCACCCGTTCCGCCGGTTGTGGAGCGAGATGCATTCAATAATTATTCAATACGCTTGTATGTTCCTTCAGGGAGCGAGCCCACTTATACTTCAGCCAATTGCTGGAGCCGTTTCATGACCATCATTCCTTTTTTCACTGGCGATGTCAACAATGACGGACAAGTAGATGTGACCGACATCATGCTCATCGTAGGGAACATTTTGGGTGACAATCCCCAAGATTTTTTCCGTTCGCGCGCAGATATGGACAAGAATGGAATTATAGATGTGACAGATGTGATGTTGGTCGTAAATGTCATATTAGATGGACATCCCGTTTCCTCATCACATCAGTCATCAATATCACCTAGATCAACGTGAAGATTTATCTGGCATAGTGACAATATAGGCACCGAGCAGCACCATTATACCAGCAAGCGGTTTATCCCATGTGAACAAATCTTGTCCGATAGCAATAGCGACAAGAGAAGCGACGACCGGTTGAATATTCGTATAGATACTCACAGTGGTAGCCTTTAAAAACTTCATGGCATAAGGAATGAGGAAATAACCCAATCCTGTAGCAAAAAGCACAATAAAAGCCATCTGAAATACCCCACTCCACTCCCATGCGTGAGAATAAAGTGTTTGTTCCGGTTCAGTAATCAATGCTATTGGTACAGTAACCAGTGTCGACACAAGAAATACATATTTCATTTGTGTGACGGAACTGTATTTGGCGGATACTTTTCTTGTGATAATGAGATAGATAGCCCATGTCAGCACACTCAACACAGCTAATGATATTCCGAGAAAGTCATTCGATCCCGTTCCGCTAGACCATGAAGTATATAAAATGAGCAAAGCTCCCGCAATACCTAGTGCCACACCAAAAGATTTCATTCCCGTGATGGACTCTTTGAGGAAGACAGCCGCCAGAATCATCACAGATACAGGAGTGAGTGCGGCAACGAGAGAGAAGTAAACGGGTGTGGTGTATTTGAGTGCCTCCGCCGTGAGAGTCTGAGAGATGACAAATCCCAGTAATCCCCCTAACATAATCGTGATAAGATCACGTCTCTCCACACGCTCCTTCGGAAGGAAGGAAGCCACAATCCAAAAAAGGATCGTGGCACCGACGCATCTTGATGCCATATACCCCATTGGTGTGACCCAATCTGTAAGCAACGATTTTGTGACCGGTACACCAAGTCCGAAAATGACATTGGCCATGAAAATGGCGATATGTCCTCTAAATTTTTCCACGTTAAACAATCATTATTGGTTAAACAACAGAAGGAAAAGATCACTCTACTTCCAGGACCTCAATGGTAAAGAACAGATCACTATTTGGCTTTACCGCACCAGCTGCCCGAGGTCCATAAGCCTGATTTGACGGTATGAATATTTCCCATTTTGCTCCTGGTGACATACAGACAAGAGAATGCCAAAAGCCAGGAACCGTCTGTTGAGGCAACATGGTAACCGGCTCTCCACGTTTATACGAACTGTCAAACACCGTACCATCCATCAACTTTCCTTCATAATGAAGTTTCACACGTGAGTCATCTTTGGGCTTCTGTCCTTTCCCTTTGGTCAATTCATGATAAAGCACCCCTTTTCCTTTTGGCAATTCCACAAAGCCCATTTTTCTGTATTTCAGTGCATTCACGACGGACTGCTGTTGATTTTCTATCGGTTGAGAGAGTTTTGCCGCCACATTTTTGTCAGAGATTTGTGCCCCGATTTTTTCAGCCACCTCTCTAATTTCATCAAAGTTGACGAAGAAATTGAAATCTGTAGGTTCAATGTCTTTATCGAGGTCAGCCAGCAACTGCGCCATCTTTTCAGACATGGCAATCAGTGAGTCACCTGGTTGCCTTGTCAGGTCTACAAGTTCACGAATATGCTCATAGGCCGATTTGAAATTGGCCTGGGTATCCCGATACCTCGCAGGTGTAAGATTCATGCTTCCAACCTCTTGCTTGATATCACCCATCAATTGTTCTAGCACATTTGAAGCACCGTTGGCTTTGAAAAAATCCTGTCTCCACTTAAGTACTTGCTTAGCATCATCAGTAGACACGATGACACCCTGATCATTGCTAGCCAAATGCTCAGTCTCAACCCGCACCCAATTTTCCTGATAATCACTCAAAATGGCAGCAGCGAGACGTGAAGCCACGATGGTGTTGACCTTCATCTTCATGGCATTTGATTTGTAATTGTTGCCAAACAGCAGAAAACCAAGCCATGCGATCACTGCGATCGCAACTACAGATCCCAAAATGATCATCGTTTTTCTCCATTTAGCTGTTTTTTGAGAAACGCCATGACCTGTCACAGGACTTTTTTTGATTGATTTTGACATACCTAATTATATGAAAACTAAGATTGTGATTATTAACATTCAACAGTCATTATATGAACTGTTTTAAAACCAGCTGCAAAAGTAAACATAATCATTGATATATCCGTTATAACCTGAATGAAAAAACAACATATCATCTTAAAGAATATGTATATATGGTCAACTACTTGCGGAAAAATTTGCACGAAAGGAATCTTTGTTGTATTTTTGTAGCATCAAGAGCAGAAGCGAGATGAAAGAACCGATTTCTCATAAACAGATTGTTGAGACTACGTTAAAAGGAACCTTGATCAACATCCTTCTCACAGTAGTCAAATTTGCCGCTGCCATTTTGGGTACTTCTGCGGCCATGTTGGCAGATGCTGTCCATTCCCTTTCAGATTTGATCACCGACCTGATTGTTCTTATTTATGTGAAGTTAGGTGGAGAAAGAGAAGGGCATGTATCTGGACGAGGACGTTTTGAGTTTATCATCACCATCATAATAGGAGTCATTTTGTTGCTTCTTGGTTTTGCGGTATGCTATTATGGCATGAAGAACACCATCAGCGCTTTTCAGGGCCATATCCTGGAGCGTCCTGGCTATATAGCTTTATTTGCAGCGATCTTGAGCATTATTTTAAAAGAATGGGCATATCGCTTTACGATGCGGACAGCGCACCTGGCCAATACAGGTTTACTAGCCGCCAATGCCATGCACCATCGATCAGATGCATTATCCTCGTTAGGAACAACCATAGGTATCAGCTGTGCTATTTTTTTAGGAGAGCGATGGCGAGTGCTTGATCCCATCACCTGTGTTATTGTCAGTTTCTTTATCATGAGTATTGCTTATCACCTGATGTCAGATGCTGTGAACAACATGTTGGGTACCCGTCTTCCCGAGAACATGGAAAATGAGATAGCCCAAATAGCCATCAGCGAAGAAGGCGTCAGCAGCATTGACACATTGCTGGCGCGTAGAGTCAATAAGCAGATATTTGTAAAGATGCGTTTAAGTATGCCAAGTGACATGACAGTAGCGGACGCCAGTCAAGTAACCCTCCGGATAGAAGAGAAATTAAGAGAAAAATATGGTCAAAATCTATTTTTAGAAACTTTTATCCTTTCACAATCCAATTAAAAGAGTGATATAGGATTAAGACGCAATAACACATACCCATAAGCAATATCTCTATTATTTTTTATCATAAATGATAGATTTGTGGATGGAGTATGCTCTACTATGAAGAATGCGTTTATTACAATTGACATTGGAAGCATTCACAAACAAAAAAAGGAATTGCCGCCCAGTGATTTAATAAAAATTAATTTAAATAAACATTTGTTGGCATACAACATATAGATATTTTTATTAATTTTGCAACGCAATTAAAAGGATTACGCATTATTTGCTTGATATTCAAGCAGTTAGATATATTTAAGGTAAACAGGATGAGACAATTAAAAATTACAAAAAGTATTACTAATCGATCGAGTGAAGCACTAGATAAATATCTGGTGGAAATTGGTCGTGCACCATTGATATCGATTGATGAGGAAATTGAGCTTGCTCAAAAAATTAAAAAAGGAGGTCCTGAAGGTGAACGTGCCAAGAACAAATTGGTGACCGCCAACCTTCGTTTTGTCGTTTCCGTAGCCAAGCAATATCAACATCAAGGATTGACACTGACAGATCTCATAGATGAAGGCAATATCGGTTTGATCAAGGCAGCACAAAAATTTGACGAGACTCGTGGATTTAAGTTTATTTCGTATGCTGTCTGGTGGATTCGTCAGAGTATTCTTCAAGCAATCGCTGAGCAAAGCCGTATTGTACGTTTGCCCCTCAACCAAGTTGGCTCTCTCAATAAGATCAATCATGAGATCAATCGTTTTGAGCAAGAAAACATGCGTCACCCCTCAGTATCTGAGTTGTCAGATGCGACCAATCTCGATGAAGAGAAAATCGGTCAGAGTCTGATGGCAGACGGTCATCATGTGTCTATTGATGCTCCTTTCCAGGACGGCGAAGACAATTGTATGCTTGACGTGATGCCCAGTGGTGATGACAGTCGTACAGACCGTTATGTTGACCATGAGTCGATGGCTTTGGAGTTGGACTCAGTTCTCAACAAGGTATTGAAAGACCGTGAGATCACCATTATCCGCGAATGTTTTGGAATTGGTCAGCCTGAGAAAGGTCTTGAAGAGATTGGAGACCGGCTTGGTCTTACCCGCGAACGTGTAAGGCAAATACGTGAGAAGAGCATTGCAAAATTGCGTGACAGCGGCAACGCCAAAATATTGATGAAATATCTGGGATAAAATATCCATTATCACTATTACAAGGATGTCTTTAAGGGCATCCTTTTTTGTTTTCTCAAAAAAGAAGAGAACGAATAAACATCAACCATCTCCTCCGACTGTAAATGAGGTAAATTGAATACAATTAAAAGAAATCCACGCATTTTTCTCTTATTTGTTTGAATTTAATCCGACAAGAAGAAAGATTTAAGGAAATTATTACTACATTTGCGGCATGCCTAACAATGAGGAGATATACGACACCAAATTCTCCCTTCATCATCGAAACAGGAAGCAAGCCTATGACATGTTCTTTCAGATGGAACTACGTAAGACATGGGTTTGTTGTCTGCTGATGTGTGTTGTCACCTCTTGGGGAAAATCTGTTGGCGACACGTTACTCATTCAACGTGTCTTTGACTACAGAAACAGTCTAAAAGTCAAATCAGACAACAGCAAGACACGCAAAGACAGCCTTTATTGGTCGGACAGTATTGAAGGCGACACAACCATTGCCTATTTGAAATTTCGGATGAAGACCGACCGGCGTAATGTGACTCTCAATGCTGTTCCCCATCTTTATTCTTTGATGAAGACCGACCGGCGTAATTTTGTAGGTGAGAGTATAGACACGATTGTATTTCATGAATACGCAGATCACGAGCAATACAATATTGTCCGTTTCAACACCATGCGCCATCAACGTATGGTCATGAAGAACCTGCTATTTCATCTTACACCCAACATATACGGTCATAATCTTTTCGCTGACCATATTCTCTCACCTTTTCATCGAGCCAACCAACAGTTTTATCGTTATCAAACCACCCGAATAGAGAAAGGCCGTGCGCGTATAGACGTCAAAGCCCGTACTGACAACATCCAGTTGGTCAGTGGGCATGCCATCATTGATATCCCAACAGGTCGTATTATAGAATGTACATTATGGGGGGAGTATGATCTTGTGTCATTTGTTGTCAATTATGAAATGGGAGCAGAAGGGCATCTGTCACTTCTTCCCCAACGATGCTGCATGAAGACTAGATTTGTCTTTTTAGGAAGTAAGGTACGTGGTATATACGAAGCCACCTTTGGCCTTCCCCACCCGCATATCATCCCATTAAAGACCGAAGAAGATCATCGCAAAATGATTGAGCAATACCGTCCCTACCCTATTGACAGCATAGATAAAGCCATCTATTCCGAATACGACTCCATCAATGCTCCACCGCCTCCTATGGAAACCGAAGTACCCCTTCAGCATGAAAAGAAGAAGATTGATTTTGTTGAGGATATATTATGGGATATCATCGGTTACAACATGTGGAACAGGATAAGCGGTCATTTTTCCAACGATCGCGGTTATTATCGTTTTTCCCCTCTTTTTAATCCACTTTATATGGGTTATTCCGACCATCGGGGTTTTTACTACCGTCTGACATTGCGTGCAGGATATGATTTCAGTAATAACAGCAGCATCTACACCTCTTCAAAACTCAGTTATTCCTTCAAGCAGCAGCAACTCTACGCCAATATACCTATCACATTCACTTTCGATGAACGGCATCATGGCTATATCGAAAGTACCTTCCGTTTTGGTGACCGGATCACCAATTCTACCGTTATAGACAAGTTGAAAGAAGAAAAAGGAGACACAGTCAACTGGGACGGCATGAACCTTGATTATTTCAGACAGTCGCATATCTCACTGATAGGGCACTACGACATCAACAGTTATTTCGGCTTTCAAGTGGGTGCAGTATGGAATCAATGGAATAGTATAGACAAGCTTTATTTTGAAAAGATGAACAAGCCCACCTATTATCATTCTTCAGCTGTGATGGGTGAGCTCATATTCCGTCCATTGGGTTGGTATGGACCCATTTTCTCATTCAATTATGAGCAAACGCTCAAGAGCATGAGTAAGAAGCGCATGAATTATAAAAAATGGGAAGCAGACGTTTCCTACCTTTTCCCCATGTCGATGATGCGCTCACTCTCACTACGAGCAGGAGCAGGAGGATACATCACCAATATGAACGACACCTATTTTCTGGACTACAATAATTTCCGTGACGAGAACATCCCTGGTGGATGGAATGATGAATGGACCGGCAATTTTGAATTGCTTCACAGCAACTGGTACAACACATCCAGTTATTACGTCAGGTTTAACGCCACTTATGAGTCTCCGATGCTGATTCTTTCATGGTTGCCAATAGCAGGTAAATGGATTGAGAAAGAGCGGTTTTATGTCAGCGTCTTAAAAATCGATTGGCTCAACTATTATACAGAATTGGGCTATGGAATGACCAATCAACTCTTCTCCATGGGACTCTTTACAAGTTTTACTAAAAACCGGTTTGAATCCATTGGTGTGAAATTTGGATTTGAATTATTCGACAAGTGGTAAAATGATGTTGATAATTTTGATGTGACCATTTTATTTTGTATTTTTGTGGAAATAAAAATGGAGACATGACAAAAATCCCCCTGAAAGTCTATAAGGCAAGTGCCGGTAGCGGAAAGACCTTTACACTTGCGGTAGAATACATCAAATTACTCATAGAGGACCCATTAGCCTATCGTCATATTCTGGCCGTCACCTTTACCAACAAAGCTACAGAAGAGATGAAGGTCCGTATCCTAAGTCAGCTCAATGGTCTAGCCCATCATTATCCTGACTCAAATGATTACATGGCCATCATCACCCGTGACTTAGGCTATTCAGAAGATTATGTAGCCTCTCAAGCCCAGAAGGCCCTGCAAAGTCTTCTTCACCACTATTCCTATTTCAGAGTTGAGACTATAGACAAATTTTTCCAGCGAATACTCAGAAACCTAGCTCGTGAGCTTGATCTACCTCCTAATTTGCGAATCGAGCTCAACGACAAGCAAGTGGAGCAATTAGCGGTTGACCATCTGATAGAATCGCTCAGCATCAATGACACCGTTCTCAATTGGTTGATGAGCTACATTATAGAAAATATCCATGACGACAAGTCATGGAATATCATCGGTAATGTAAAACGATTTGGAGAGCATATTTTCAAGGATGATTACAAACAATATCGTGAGCGTCTGCATGCCATGATGTCAGACGAGCATTTCTTTGATCATTTCAAGCAACAGATGATGCAAATCCGCGCCAACAGTCTCCGCACGATGCAGGCGCATGCAGATCTTTTCTTTATTGCCACCAAAGGGTATGGTATTCAAGATTTCAAATACGGCAACAGTGGAGTATACAACTATTTCATCAAATTAGCCAATGGCAAATTCGATGGAGGCGAATGCAACAAATATGTCATGGAGTGCATGGTGGATGCCAGGAACTGGTCAAAAGAATCCCATCCACATCACGCTGAAATCACCCTTCTTGCACAAAACCAGCTGATGGATATTTTAGAAGCCTCGGAACGCGATCGTCGCCGATGCTATCAGCTCAGCAAATCTGCAGAAGTCACACTACGAAACATCAACCAACTCCGTCTGCTTGGTGTCATCGAAGAACGGGTTCGTCAGCTCAATGACGATAGCAACCGTTTTTTGCTGAGCGATACTCAAGGGATGCTACATGCGCTAATAGACAACAGCGACACTCCCTTCATTTATGAACGCATCGGAGCTCCCCTTCATCACATCATGATAGACGAGTTTCAAGATACCAGCACATTGCAATGGAGCAATTTCAAAGTGATGCTCGATGACTGCATGGATCGCGGTTATGGCAACCTGATTGTAGGGGATGTGAAACAAAGCATTTACCGATGGCGCTCAGGAGACTGGCGTCTGCTCAACAACATCCAGGATCAGTTTGTCCACAACACGCAAATGGTGAAGGAGATACCATTGGAAACCAATTTCCGTAGTGACCGACGCATTGTCTATTTCAACAATCTTTTTTTCACACTTGCCAGCAAAATCGAGTATAATCATCTTCTCGACATTTCAGGTTCTTCAGCGGAACAAATACTGAGTGCCTACAGCGATGTGTGTCAGGCTGTTCCTTCGAAAAAAGGCGATGACGGATATGTGCGTATCGAACTGATGTCAGCAGAGGCACACCGAGATACCATCATGCAACGAATCGCAGATGACATCCATTCACTCACCAGCCACGGCATCACACAAGATAAGATTGCGATTCTCGCCCGTGGCAATAAAGAAATTGAAGCTATAGCCTATTACTTCCAGAACAACGTTCCAGATGTCAACATTGTTTCCGATGAGGCCTTCCGCCTTGACTCCTCTGTAGCAGTCAACACTATCGTGACCGCACTTCGTGTGTTGGTCAACGAGCAAGACGTGTTGCGCAAAGCTACTCTTGCAAAGACATATCAGCAGGAAATCCTTAACAAGTCGCTCAATGACAACGACCTTTTACTCAATTCGCCCCCCCAAGATCCATTATCGGTTTATCAGAACTGGTTACCCGAAGGTTTTCGCAACATAAGCGATTACGCACATTTGAGATCCAAGCCATTGAGTGAGTTGATAGAAACAATATATACACTATTTTCCCTTCAATGTCTCCCTGATCAAAGTGCCTATATTTGTACTTTTTACGATCTCATTACAGAACATCTTCAAGAAAACACGTCAGACATTGAGCGATTCCTATCCGCATGGGATGAGTCCTATCACGAGAAAAACATCCACGGCGATAACGTGAATGGCGTAAGAATCGTCACCATCCATAAGAGTAAGGGTCTTGAATTTGACAACGTGATCATACCATTCTGCAATTGGCCATTGGAGAAAAGCACCAATAATATATTATGGTGTCAAAGCGATGAGCCACCCTTCAACCAGCTACCTGTTGTTCCCATCGGTTTCAGTAAAAATGGAATGATCAACACGATCTACGAGAAAGATTATCAGCAAGAGCACTTGCAAAATATGGTAGACAATCTGAATTTACTCTATGTCGCCTTCACGCGTGCCCGCAAGCGCCTTTTGGTCTATGGAACGACGAAGAAAGACAAAGACAAGAAAAGCGAAAGCACCAACAACCGCAGTTTGCTGATAGAGAAATGCATGCCCCTACTCGTTCAACCTGTTGACGAAACCAGCCTCAATCCTCATCAAAAAGGGAAGCTACACACACTGGAAGACAGCACTCTCGACAATGAATCAGGTAAGCCCATAGTGTTTGAATATGGGCAATGCTACGATGCACTTCCGGTCATTCAAAAAAAAGAAAAAGACAGCAGCAATATCTTCCTCCATCCAGACCTCGGTGAAGAATTCCAAATGCTATCCTATCATAACCATGTGAAATTCCGGCAGAGTAATAACAGCCGTAAATTCACCACCAGTGAGGAGACCACACTCCTTCGTGCCAACTACATTGAGCGCGGCAATCTGCTTCATCATATTTTCTCCCAACTCCGCAGTGTTGATGACATTGAAGATGTCATCCATCAACTCACCAATGAAGGGATCCTTTATGACGAAATATCTCCCCAAGAATTGAAAGATATGCTCGACCGTGCCCTCTCGAATAAAAAGGTGCAGGATTGGTTTTCCCCCCGTTGGACCCTGCATAACGAATGCACCATCATCACCCATGATCCCAAGACCCATCAAGACGTGAGTCACCGTCCTGACCGAGTAATGAGTGATGGCAAACGCACTATTGTAGTGGACTTCAAATTTGGGAAGCCCTCCCCACTTCATCATGCCCAAGTGCAAACCTACATGCAACTTCTTCATGAGATGGGCTATGACAATATAGAAGGCTACCTATGGTATGTCAGTCTCAACAAAACTCAACGAGTAAGACCAACATCATGAACCCTATACCCAACCGTCCCTTTCTATGGCATGTCGCTGATCACCTGATCAAGACATACGGCAACGACCTGTCAAATCTGACACTTGTTTTTCCCAACAAGCGAGCGTCGTTGTTTATCAATGAATATTTGGCAGAACAGACTCAAGGTCCGATCTGGAGTCCTCGTTTTATGACAATCAGTGATCTATTCCGCAGTCATTCTCCCTTTACCGTTGGTGATGATATCAAACTCATTTGCGACCTATACCAAAGTTTTGTAACTTGTACAGGCAGTACAGAAACGCTTGACCAATTCTATGGATGGGGTGCAGTGCTTCTCTCAGATTTCGACGACATCGACAAGAACATGGCCGATGCCCATAGCCTTTTCTCCAATCTGCGAGATCTGCATGCCATGGACACCACAGACTATCTGAGTGAAGCGCAAATAAAGGTTCTTCAGCATTTCTTTCGGGATTTCAAGGAAGACCACAATAGCTTGTTAAAGGAGAAATTTCTGCGATTATGGAGTAAATTTGGCGATATTTATGAAGATTATCATCAACGATTGTCAGAACAACACCTCGCCTATGAAGGTGCCCTCTACCGCCAAGTAGTGGAAGATCCACAAGTTGACTACGGTGAAGACACCTATCTATTTGTCGGGTTCAATGCTCTTCTAGAAGTGGAGCGTCGGCTATTTCGCCAGCTGAAGCATCAAGGTCAAGCGAAGTTTTACTGGGATTTCGACCATTATTATATGCGCGATCTTCCCGAAGGCAATGTGCATGAGGCAGGCCAACATGTCAAACGATACCTGTTGGATTTTCCCAATCAGTTTGACAACCATAACGATACCATATACAATCATTTCAATGACGAGAAACAAATTACCATTACCGGAGTTCCCACGGATAGTGCTCAAGCCCGGTTTGTGGGAAAGTGGCTACAAGATTCAGAGCGAGTGAAAGCCGGTAACAAAAGCGCCGTTGTGCTCTGCGATGAACGCCTATTGCCCATTGTCATCCACAGCATCCCTGATAGTATCTCCTCACTCAATATCACGACAGGCTTTCCCCTTCATCAAACAACAGCCGCCTCCCTTGTTGTTCTTTTAACAGAACTTGCACTCTATGGTAATCCCAGTGCAGAAAAATACCGGTTACGCCATGTCGTGGCCATCCTTCGCCATCCCTACGCCAATTACCTCTCCCCTTTGTCGACAGAACTATGCGAGCGATTAGTCAGTACTCACCGCAATTATCCTGTTCGAAAAGAGCTGGCTCTTGATGGAGGGCTCCAGTTACTATTTCGCGACCTTAAGAGCACAAATGATGGCAGCACATATCATGAGATTTATGTCATCAATCAATGGATACTGGATGTTATTCGAACTGTAGCGATGGCAGCCCAACAGATAGAACAGGAATCTCCCCTTACCCATGAATCACTCTACCGCACTTACACGCTACTCAACCGTATCCATGGTCTGATTAAGTCGGGTGACCTCAAAGTAGATCCTGTGACCTATCAGCGTGTCATTCAGCAAGTCCTTTCTATGACCAAAGTCCCTTTCCACGGCGAACCTGCAGAAGGACTTCAGGTGATGGGCGTGTTGGAGACCCGCAATCTTGATTTTGACCATCTGCTGGTGCTCTCATGCAACGAAGGCAACATGCCCAAATCAGGTGATTTGCCTTCTTTCATTCCACAATCTCTCCGCAATGCCTTTGGGCTCACCACCATTGATCACCAAGCCAGTATATACGCGTACTATTTTTATAGGATGATACAGCGAGCGCAAGACATCACTCTATTATATGGCAATGCCAATGACGATAAGAAAACAGGCGAGAAAAGCCGTTTTATGCTACAGCTGATGGTGGAAAGTCAGCATCAGGTAAATCAGAAAGCACTTGTCACGTCACAATCGGGAAGTTTCAGGGAACGAATAGCCATTGAGAAAGACTCAAATGTATTGAAGAAGCTCAACAACATCGACTATCTGTCGCCCACGGCCATCAACCATTACCTTCAGTGTCCTTTAGATTATTACTACAGTCATCTAGCCAACATCAAGGAGACTATTGAGGATAGCGAGGAGATAGATAACCGCATGTTCGGCATCATCTTCCACGATACGGCCCAAGAATTCTACGACCAACTTACCGGCACCCCATCAGCTGACCCCCATTCTTCACATTCATTAACAGGTCCTGGCCATCATTTGAGCAGACAACAATTAGAGCATGCCCTCCAAGATCCCTCACTTTTGGAGCGTTGTCTCGACAAAGTTTTAGCGGCTCAACTCTTTAAGATCCAAGATTCCCGATCAGCACCGACTTTCAATGGTCTTCAGATTATCAACCGAAGGGTGATACTTCATTATCTGAAACGGCTGCTAAAGATAGATCTTAAACTATCTCCTTTTACTATCCGTGGTCATGAAGGCTCTGTATTTTCCACCATCACCACCCACACCAGTCAGGGAAAACGAGAGATCAGAATTGGCGGTCGTATAGACCGTCTTGACGAAGTGACCGCAGAAGACGGTCAGCGTATCCTCCGCGTGGTGGATTACAAAACCGGCAACAGCACAGTGAAAGACATCAAAAACATAGAGGACATTTTTGATCCCAGCCGTAAGAACCATGGTGATTACTGTCTTCAGGCCATGCTATATGCGATGATCGTGAGTCGTGATAAAGATATCAACCCACAAGGACTAGCCGTCGCACCCGCCCTTTTGTTCATCCAACATGCAGGTGCCGAAAAATACAATCCCATGTTGACCATCAATGGAAACATCATCACAGACAAACAGCATTATGAGGCATTTGAAAAACAATTGTCGGAGGTGGTGGGTCATCTTTTAGAGCCCACTGAACCCTTTATCCCCACCGAAGACCGGTCGAAATGCGTGTCTTGTTCATATAATGCCCTATGTGGAAGAATAAAACGGATATCATGACCGATCAAGACTGATTTTCACCGTCACGACAGACAAAACTGCGCTTGTCGTGATACTGTCTGAAAGGCAGGTTATAATCCAGATAGAAAAAGTTATGCTGTCTTTGATTGTCATGAGGCGGTATGATCATATAATCGCCATATTTATTGCGCAAATACTCATCAGCATGCTCTACCCCCATCACCATATGCCCCTCAAACTCAACAGGTTGAGGAGTACCTAATAATTTTTTGGGGATAATGCCCTTTATGCCGTCGTCATAGTCCAAGACATAATCAGCCTTCTGGTAGTCATATGCCAGATAGGCATTTCTCAGTTGTCGACGAGCCCATTTCTGGGTAAATAAACGTTGTATCATCAGTACAGGCCAAGCCTTAGGTCCATGTCCATGTTTATAAGGATCACGATGCAAGAAATAGAGCAGTTTGTCACAAGCTTTATAGCGTGCGACACACCATCGTCGAGCCCATTTTGACACAGGTGCCCCATCGATAGGAAACACATCAATATAGATCCCCCCCACATAATCACTATGTTCTCGCTCAATGAGTGTGGTGCTCCCATCCACCACTTTTCCAAACCCACCAGGATAGTTGGGATCTGTCTCAATGGAAAGAGCCTCAAGTGGTTGCGGCAACCATTCATGAGCGTTAGCCATGAAACGGTCATAGTCAGGCCGTGGCATACAGATATCCATATCATCATCCCAAGGAATAAAGCCTTTATGCCGAACAGCGCCCAGCATGGTGCCCGCCCAACAATAGTATCTCACATCATGTTCACGACAAACCCTGTCCACAGCAAGTAAAATCTGCAGAATATGACGATGGAGTGTATCTATATCATACGAAGCCATAACTATTATTATTCAAACGATCCTTATGCTCTATCAAACATTATCTGCCCACCAACAACCTGTTATATTCTTCAATCACACACTTCGAAGTCTCCGCTTGCTCAAAACGACGAATATATTCCATGCTCCGCTCAACTCTTGGCACAGCCTCTTCCACTGCTTTTATGACAGCAGCCGCCAGAGCCTCATGATCATCAGGGTCCACATAGATGCCATCCGGTCCGCCAGCTTCCTCAAGACAAGAACCTGTGGCAGCCACCACAGGCAATCCACTTTGCACCGCTTCGATGACCGGAATTCCAAACCCCTCATATCTGGAAGGATAAACAAAGCATGTGGCCATCTGATAGATGGCAGGTAGATCATCGTTGGGAACCCCTTGCAGGATATGCACCCGCTTTTCCAAATTCATTTTATGAATAAAAGGTATGACCACACGCCGCGCATAGTCGGTCTGGCGTCCGACCAGAACAAGATTTTCATTTCGTAGAGCATCACAGGTAAGCGCCTTCACCACCAACAGCGCATTCTTCCTCTCCTCTATAGTTCCAACACTCAATATATAATGGTCCGGCAACAGATAATGATTTCTCACCTCATCTTTTTTTTGTTGACATGCAACCGTCTTGAAACGTGTCCCACAGCTCTGATATATCACACTAATCCGATCTTGAGGATAATTGCTGTAGGCTAAGATATCACGCTTCGTGCACTCGCTGATCGCCATAATCCGATCAGCTTCAGCTAATGAGGCATAAAATTTTCTTTTATAGAGAAAGACATCGATGGGGTTGTAGAACTCAGGGTGACGTAGGAAAATCAAATCATGAACGGTCATCATGCCCTGGATACCATTTTTCCGCAGTCCTTTTGGCAGTTCTCCAGACAAGCCATGAAAAAGGCGGACCCCATCGCGTTTTAAATCATCGACAACACCTTTTGTTCTCCACCAATCACGCATCAAACGAGAAATGACCGGTAAATGATACACCTTGCCGTTGGGATAAACAAAATGCAAATTAGGAAGTGTTGATACCTGTTTTCGCAAGTCCACATTTCCTTCATCAGGAGCATAAAGCAACAAAGAAGTATCAGGCATGGCCAATGCCAATGAATTCACTAAGGTACGGCCATAACTACCAAGGCCTGTCCCATTGCGAACGATTCTTTTTGCATCGAATCCAATAATACTGTCATTCTTATTCATGCTGTTTGCAAAATTACGTAAAAAGGAGATAAAAGCCAAATAGATTTGTACTTTTCCGAGTACATCTTAATTTTGGCGAAGTTAACGTCAGAAAAACAATCCGCCCCATTCCTCAAAAGAAAAATCAAAATCTTTATCATGACAGGTAAATAATCCAAATTTTTTATCTAAATTTGCGACATGCATGAAGAAGAAAAGATTTCAGTAGTCATCAACACCTATAATGCCGAGCTGTATTTAGCGGATGTGCTTGAATCGGTAAAAGATTTTGACGAAACAATTGTCTGCGACATGGAGAGTACTGACCAGACCGTTGCTATCGCCCATCGTTATGGCTGCCATGTGGTTACTTTTCCCAAACAGGGTATTCAGATAGTAGAGCCAGCCCGTGATTTTGCTATTCATCAAGCTACTCATCCGTGGGTATTAGTGGTGGATGCAGACGAGCTTGTTACTCCCAAGCTCAAAAATCATCTATATCAGTTGTTGCGTGAAGGCACCTCTATGGCAGGTTTCTATATCTCCCGCCACAACAAATTGTTCGGCCGCTTTACCCAACAGAGAGGTCATGACTATGTGTTGCGCTTTTTCAAGAAAGACCTCACGACATGGCCCCACACCATCCATTCCCTGCCTGTTATTCAAGGCGAAACCGCCCGTCTTCCTCTATCCTGTGAATTGATGCATTTAGAAGACCAGAATCTTCATCAGTGGGTATTGAAGATGAACGAATACACCGATTATGAGATGGAAAAGAAATCTGGTCGTCGTTTTGGAGTCTGTTCCCTTCTGTTTCGGCCGGCCTGGCGTTTTTTTCGCTGCTATATCCTACGTGGCGCCTTTCGTGATGGTCGTCGTGGTCTCATACAATCGTTGCAGTGGGCTATCTATCAGCAAGTACTGGTTTCAAAAATCATGGAAAAACATATGCGTGAAGAAGAAAAATGAGCAAGATCTACCATATTGTGTCAAATAAGGCATGGGGCGGTGGAGAGCAATATGTCTTCGATCTCTGCCAACATCAGATGAAAGAAGGTAATGAAGTCTCACTGTTTTGCCGTCCCATCGAATCAGTGATGTCAAAATTTCATACTTTGCATATTGCTGTTCATCCACTTCATCTGGGAGGCGCCCTTGATATGAAAAGTGCCTGGCAGATGGCCCGTCTGTTGCGTCGTTCAGGTCATTGCACGATACACGCCCACAATTTCAAGGATGCCTTCACCGCCTGTTATGCGCGCTGTCTATCAAAAAACAAAAACGTGCGCGTTATCATGTCACGCCACCTCACCAGGCCCGGCAAGAACAACCTGCTCTATCGATGGCTTTACCGAGAACTCGACATTTTGCATTTTGACTCTGAAATAGCCAAGAATGTGTTTCTCAGTACTCATCCAACTGTTGATGAACGTAAAATTCGCGTTTTGCACACCAGCATTGTTCTCCCCACCTCTATACTGCCAGAACCCGTTCGCCAAGAGTTTGGCATTCCAAGTCACAGTGTACTTGCCATGTACCACGGCCGTTTGGATGCAGAGAAAGGTCTTGACGTTCTCATCGAAGCAGCCAATCATTTGGGTGACCGTGACTATATCTTGTTGTTAGTAGGACGAGGAGAAGATGATTACACCAGCCACCTTAATGAACTGATCTCCCAATACCATCTCACAGATAAAGTAAAATTAGCCGGATTCCGTCATCCAGTACTTCCTTTTGTAACCACCGCTGATTTCGGTCTGTTGCCATCCGTAGTACGTGAAGGATGCCCCCTCTCCCCCATGGAATACATGTCTCAGGGTCACCCTGTCATTGCCACAGACAACGGCGGACAACGCGAGTATATCATCGATGGTAAAAATGGTCTTCTGGTCCCCCCCGGCGACGCACAAGCCTTAGCAAAAAAAATGGCCCAATTGATGGATGATTCCACGCTCCGCCATCAATTAGGTCAACAAGCTCAAATCGATTTCAACGCTCAGCTACACTACGACCATTTTTACCGTCAGATGAAGGCCTTCTACGATGATCGACAATAGCACTATTAAATGGGAAATATCGCATAAGAAACGACCTACTCTTGCGGCTATTTCTCCAGCACATTTGTCTTTTTTAGTTTTCGCAACGCAGTGTCTCGAATTTGTCTGACACGTTCACGTTTCAGCCCCATCAAGCCCGCCACTTCTGCCATGCTATGGCTATCAGTGCCGACTCCATAGATAAAGGTCATCACCTGTCGCTGTCGTTGGTCAAGAATCTCAAAAGCCTTAAGGCAAGAAGCAATGGCACTTTCTTTTGTGAGCATAGAATCCGCAAAAGGAGCATTCCCGTTGACCAACAAATTCAGTAAATTGAAGTTATTATTGCTTCCTGCAGGAATAGGTGCATCGACAGAAGCCGCCTTGCTCCATCTCCGTTCAGCCTCCGTGGCCTCATTTCGTGGTACTCTGTAAATACCGCTTTGCTGCTGGACAAACGTTTCCAAAGCATCTCTGATAATGGGTGCAGCAAAAAGAACGAATCTCTTACCCGCTGAGGGATTGTAACGCTGTGCGGCCTTCATCATAGCCATATTTCCCTCACTGACAAGGTCTTCAAAATCGATTCCTTGTAGTGTATATTGTCTTGCCAGTGACAACACGAAGCGCAAATTAGCAATTACCAATTCGTTGACAGCCGCCTGATCACCTTCTTGGATGCGTAGCGCCAACTGGTACTCCTCTTTATCACTGAGCAAAGCCATACCCTCAATCTCGCCAACATAAGCGTTTAAAATATTCTTTTTTTGCATATGTTTATATCATTAGCATACGTTTATTGAAAAAGCTTTTAAGTGGCACAAATATATGTGTTTTTTTTCATCAAGACAAATTTATTGAAAGAAAACTGATATGATTTGATCTGATATGCATTATATACCTTTTTTTCATACTATTTTATATATTTGGAGAAATATGCCATTCCAACGCCCCATGAAATAAAGAAAAAAGACTATTTTTGCATAAACCATATTTAAAATATCAACCCATCAAAACCATTATCATGAAAAAGTCGCTCTTTCTGACACTTATGTTGGGCCTCACCTGCGTGGCAAATGCTCAACAAGCGAAAGTGGAAACCAAGAACATCTCAATGATTATTGATGCTACAGAAGGCCGAACGGCCGAGTACCAATATTTTGGTCCTCGTCTATCCGTAAATGATGCCTCAAACATTGAGAAACCCAAAGGAGGCCGGATGGATATTTATCCCGCCTACGGTCTTAATACCCCTGCAGAAGCTGCACTATCCATTCGACACTGTGACGGCAATCTATCTACAGCATTGGTGACCACGGGTGTCAACACTCAAGATGAAGGTCATGCCATCGTGACAACCATCAACATGAAAGATCCAGTCTACCCTATCACTGTAAAGATCCACTATCGTGCCTATAAAGATGTGGACATGATAGAGACATGGAGCGACATCACCAATCAAGAAAAGAATACGGTGACACTCACCACTTTTGCCTCAGGCATGCTTCCCATTCGCCGTGGTGATGTATGGGTGAGTCATCTCCATGGTTCTTGGGGAAACGAATCCCGTTTAGTAGAAGAGCCACTTCATTCGGGTCAGCTCGTCATCAAGAACAAAGATGGCTCCCGCAATTCCCATACAGATCATGCAGAAGTGATGCTGTCGCTTGATGGCAAAGGACGAGAGAATGAAGGTTCCGTCATTGGTGCAGCCCTCTGCTACTCAGGTAATTACCGAATCAAGTTGGAAACAGATGACACAGAATACCACTATCTTTTTGCAGGCATCAATGAAGACAATTCCGAATATCATCTGAAGAAAGGCGAAACATTTTCCACCCCCCTCCTTGCTCTCACATATAGTGACGAAGGTCTCAGCGGTGTGTCCCGTAATTTCCATCAATGGGGTCGCAAATACCGTCTGATGCATGGTGACAAGGAAAGAAAGATCCTGCTCAACAGCTGGGAAGGTGTGTATTTTGACATCAACCAAGCAGGAATGGACCAGATGATGGCCGACATTGCGAGTATGGGAGGAGAACTGTTTGTGATGGACGATGGTTGGTTTGGCGACAAATATCCGCGTAAGACCGACAATTCCTCACTTGGTGACTGGGTAGTAGACAAGCGCAAGTTACCAGATGGAATAGAAGGTCTTTTGCGAGACGCCCAAAAAAACGGAGTAAAGTTTGGAATATGGATAGAACCAGAGATGAGCAACACAGTCAGTGAGTTATATGAGAAACATCCTGACTGGATAGTGAAAGCCCCTCGCCGTGACGCAGTATTAGGCAGAGGCGGCACCCAAGTGATACTTGATCTCTCCAATCCACAAGTGCAAGATTTCATTTTTAAGATTGTGGATGACCTTCTTTCCAAGTATCCCGCCATCGACTACATCAAATGGGACGCCAACATGCCCATTCTCAATCATGGCAGCCAATATCTGAAATCCGATGAACAGAGCCACCTCTATATAGCCTATCACCGTGGTTTTGAGAAAGTATGCCAGCGTGTTCGCGAACGCTATCCCGATGTCACTATTCAAGCTTGTGCAAGTGGCGGTGGTAGAGCTAACTGGGGCGTATTGCCCTATTTTGACGAGTTTTGGGTGAGTGACAACACAGATGCGTTGCAACGAATCTATATGCAATGGGGGACGAGTTATTTCTTCCCAGCTATAGCCATGGCCTGTCATATCAGTGCCGTTCCCAATCACACTGTCTTCCGTACCACCTCACTGAAGTACCGTATCGATGTGGCCATGAGCGGTCGTTTGGGAATGGAAATCCAACCGAAGAACATGACAGAAAAGGAGAAATCCCTCTGTCGTAACGCCATCGCCGAATATAAGCAAATCCGCCCCATCGTACAATTTGGTGATATTTACCGTCTTGTCTCCCCCTATGACAAGAAAGGTCTTGCCTCAATGATGTATGTGAGTGAGAATAAGGAAAAGGCCGTTTTTTACTGGTGGAAGACAGAATCCATGCAGAACGAGCATCTCCCACGTGTGAAGATGTCCGGTCTCGATCCTGACAAACAATATCGAGTGCATGAGCTCAACCGTATAGATCTGAATCCACTTGATTTTGAGGGAAAGAGTTTTAGCGGAGCGTATCTGATGAGCCATGGTTTGGAAATTCCCTACCGCAATGATGTGGAATGGGGAAAGAAAACCGATTGGAGCAGTCGTGTCCTCTTGCTGGAATAAAGGACCAGGAGAGAATATGGGATGTCATCAAAGAAGACATTCCATATTCTCTTTCAGAAAATCATAGATAAAGCAAATCTCCTCCCGATGAAAAAAATCGATAAAAAATTTGGGGGAATGGAAGAATATGCTTAACTTTGCATCGCAAAAGAAAACAGGAGCATAGCTCAGTTGGTTTAGAGCGCTTCAGTCACATTGAAGAGGTCATCGGTTCGAGTCCGATTGTTCCTACACCAGAGGCCAAGCAGTATGATTATTGCTTGGCATTTTTTATAGAATAGTGACATGATCTACCTCAATGATCAGATAGAATCTTTTGACTTGTCAACCGCTATGGACAAGCTATCATCTCAACGCAAAGAAGAAGTGCTGAGATTCAAGCATGTTTTAGGTCAGAAACTCTGTGCTTCTGCATACCTTCTCCTCATGGAAGGACTCCATCTGGAATATGGCATCACTGAGGCGCCACATTTGTCGAAAGATACTGGGGGGAAGCCCTTTCTGACGGATTATCCCCATATTCATTTCAATTTTAGCCATTGTCGTGAAGCAGTGGTCTGTGCACTCTCCTCATTCCCTGTTGGTATAGACATTGAAACGATCCGCAGCTATAACGAGTCCCTTGTCAATTATACGATGAACGATAAAGAACGTATAATGATAACGCAATCTCCACGCCCCGATGTGGAATTCATCCGTTTATGGACGATGAAAGAGGCCAAATTGAAATGGACAGGGCACGGCATCAGTAACAACATGAAAAATATCCTTGAAGGAGATGAAGTATTTTTCACCACCATCAATACTGAAAAAAATTATATCATGACGATGATCACCGGTGAGATATAACAGTCTTTGTTATAAGGTACAGATCACTTTTCTATCTTTGTCAACCTCTTGCACCACCACCCGATTTGGCAACAGCATTTTGGCAGACACTTCATTTGCTATTGATTCCATCCTTTTCCGATTAAAAGACTTTTTCACTTTTTCAGCTTCAGCAGACCCTATTTTCACTTTAGGATTATGGAAAATCAAATATAGCTGTTTGTTTTTCATCAACACCTCTGCCTCTCTTGTAGAAGAAGTAAAAAAAGGCTTTAACCCATCAACAAGGGTCAACAACTGCTGCCAACGAATATTTTTCCTATAATAGTACAAAATTCCGGCATTCCTACCATCTTTTCGAAATGTGATGCAAGGCCGTCCGTATCGATAGCCCCAAAAGCAATTGTTACGATTGTTAAAAGAATTTTCAGTCAACCATAATCCTGCATCCGATCTTTTTTGGATTACCACTTCCACATTTGAAAAGCCGAGTTTCTGTAACGCCGACGAGACCATCATCACTCCAAGTCTTTCCGCTTTTTGATAACAACTGTCATATTCACATTGCCTCACCATGACAGCCTCAGCACGTTCTCTCAGATCAGTCATCTCTTCAGCAGACCATTGTCCCTCCTCAATAGGAGTACGTTTGCTGGCCTCATCGACAGCTTTTCCATCTTTATTAAGAATTTGAACAGGCGGTAAGACCACCCTGACAGAATCTCCCGTCGTCTTTATGCTTGTTGTATCACATTTAGCAAGGTCGAAGCCCAAATTAAGTTTTGAAGGATAAATGACATAAATATTCTCCACATTATCACTGAACAATCCATGCGTAATGCGAGTCTGTCCGATGAGCAATTCTTTCTGAACGGAAAGGACTCTGAGTTGTTCTGTTTTTGCAATATCCCGTATTGAGACCTGTGAGAAATGATGGGTAATGCCACTATTATCCGTCAAAGTGGTAATAAACAGTACAAATACTACGACAGCAACCACCAACAAGGTCACGAAAGCCAAGGTCTTTTTCATCCTCCTCCCTCCATCATTCTTTGATGAAACGTATGATATCATATTCAGAATACACCGGTTTAGTCTTGAAAACCGGTTTGTAACCTAAAGCCAGCAACATATTGGTCAGTATTTGTTCCGCATGCTCCTGCGCAGTCTGCAAGATATCAAGTTTGACGATCTGCTTTTGCAAGTGTTGTTTTCCTTTCTTGGTCAAGAATTCTTTCTCTTTATTGGTAAAGTGGTCACGAAGTCCAGTAACGCTGCTCACCACCTCTCCCCATGGTATTTCCGTACTTTCGATTTCGATAACGGGTTCAGGTAAAGTGAGATACACCCTATCACCCTCTATCTGGAGATCTTGTATTTTTGACAAGTCAATACCAGCCTTCACATTTGCTCTAACGGGCAAGATAATATCCCGTTTGCCGAACATAGCTTTCCAATCAGCAGCCCCATCTTCTCCATGCCCTTCAACCAACACTTCCACCTGGGCTTCTACAGAATAAAGCATCGGAATGGTACTGATTGATTCTCTCAATTCGTTTTCGGAAGCCCTGTTATCATTGCAAGCAAGCATAGCCCACAAACAGACAGCCATCATCATGCAGATATATCCACGATGAAGGCAACAATCAAGGAGCCATTTCGACCTAGTCATCTTTACACGATTCTAAATGACAATTGCGCCATCATCACAGCAGCGAGCGCAGCAGTCTCTGTGCGCAGTCTACATTTCCCCAAAGAGACAGACCTGTAACCATTATTGATTGCGGCTCTGACTTCATCAACAGAAAAGTCACCCTCAGGACCAATGAGTATGGTTATTCCCTCCAACAAATTCATGCCAGGCTGTTGCAAGATAGAGAACAAATCTTCGCGTGGTATTTCCTCATAACAATGGGCAATCACTTTCAGTCCCACCTGTGGTTTCTGTAAAAACAGAGAATAAGGCATCATTTCGTTGACCACAGGAAGCCATGCTTTACGGCTTTGCTTGACAGCAGAAATGACAATTTTCTCAACCCTTTCATTCTTGATTACCCTTCTCTCTGAGAATCGGCAATCCAAGAAAGAGAACTCGTCAACCCCCACTTCTGTAGCTTTTTCGACCATCCACTCCACACGATCCATATTTTTTGTAGGAGCCAATGCGATATGGATATGTCCGTTCCAAATCCGCTGTTGAGGAAAAGACTCCACCAATCGGTATTCACAAAATTTTGATGATGTAGCAGTGACCTTAGCATGATGAAAGAAACCATTTCCACTAATAAGGTAGATATCATCGTCTGGCTTGAGCCTCAGCACCCTCAAAGCGTGCTTCGCCTCCTCCTCAGGCAATCGGTTATTGTTCTCCGCCTCAGGCACATAAAAAAAATGAGTTTCTTTCATAGCAACAAGTTCTATTCCTTTGTTGAAGTATCAGAAGCATTACGTCTTTTCAACTCATCCCTGATTTGTGACGCCTTTTTATAGTCCTCTTCATCGACAGCCTTTTGAAGAGCCTTTTTCAACATCTCACTGCTGATAATGTTGACAGGGACAGCCACTCCTGTGGAATCGTCATCATAAGGAACGCTCTGCCGCATCATCAGATGCTCATCAATAAAGATGGGGAAGTTGGCCATATAGGCCAACAAAACCCCATCACTCACTCTTATAGGGATAGCTTGCAAGATGTCAGGCATATACAGCAGCGCCTTGTATTTTCCATCAATGAGATCATTGATAACCAACTGATATCTCATGTCGATGTTGCGTGTAATGACCTGCCAAAGCACTTCAGGCAGCAGTTGATTTACAATTTCTGCCTTCGACATCCTCAGTCCGAACTGATAAGTCATCTGTTTGTCGCAGATGATGCTCAGCTGCCGGGCATTTTCCTCATCAGCGAGAATGAGCAGCCCCACATCATCTGCCGACAATATTTCAGAAACGCCTTTGAAATGGAGTTTGACCAGCGGCATTCTATTTGCTTTTCTCAGGATGGAACAACAGTGCGAAAGACACACCAACCACCAATGCAAATCCAGCAAAAATAAACCAGCAAGTCTGCCATTCACCTAACAGATAATCACCCTGCCAAGAACAGAAGTGGTTGACGATCTCACCAGCAGCCAAAGTACCTACAGTAGCACCGACGCCATTGGTCATCATCATAAATAATCCTTGAGCAGACGCTTTGATACTTGGTTCACATTCCTGATCTACAAAAATACCTCCCGACACGTTGAAGAAGTCGAAAGCCACTCCGTAGACGACACATGAAAGGATGAACAGCAGCACACCAGGCATTGCAGGATTACCAAGTCCAAAGAATCCGAAACGGAACACCCATGCAAACATCGACATGAGCATTACCACCTTGATACCATATCGTTTCAGGAAGAAAGGAATCATCAAGATACATAGTGCCTCGCTGATCTGTGAGATAGAAGTGAGCAAGGTAGCGTTATTGGCTGCGAATGAAGATGCAATAGCGGCATCAGCACTTCCTTTGAAACTAGTGATGAAAGGGCCAGCATATCCATTAGTCACCTGCAAGCACATACCCAACAGAGCTGAGAAAATGAAGAACAAGGCCATCTTCTTGGTCTTAAAGAGTTTGAAAGCATTGAGTCCCAAAGCCTCCGCCAATGAAGTTTTTCCTTTCTTTTCTCCAATTGGGCATTCTGGCAAAGAGAGGCTGTACAGGAACAAAACAAGGCTCAATAATCCCGACACGAAGAATTGCATATAGGTGTATTGGAATTTGTTAGGGTTGTCAGCCAAAGTGAAGGAGAAAGCCCCATTTTCCCAAACCGCACAATTGACGAACCACATTGTGGCGATAAAACCGACGGTACCCAATACACGGATAGGAGGAAAGTCTTTGACCGTATCCATTCCGTTTCTCTTCAAAATGCTAAATGCGGTAGTGTTTGCCAAAGCGATAGTCGGCATAAAGAATGCCACGCTGAGTGTATACAAAGCGATAAAGAGAGATTTGTTGGGTAATTCATTTCCCAGACCGGCCTGTACACCAAGCCACCAGCATCCCAACATAAAACCTCCAGCAAAAAGGTGACAGATACCCAACAAGCGTTGCGGCTGAATATACTTGTCAGCCACAATACCCATGAGAGTAGGCATAAAGATAGACACAATGCCTTGAATGGCATAGAACCAAGCGATCTGCTCACCTAATCCTGCTTTTCCAAGATAATTGCCCATACATGTGAGATAGGCTCCCCAGACAGCGAACTCCAAGAAGTTCATAACCGCCAAACGTACTTTTAGATTCATAAGATTAACTTTTATGATGATACAATTATTTATTCAGCCGTGCATTCTCAGAAACAGAGAACTTAATTTTCTTGTTTTTGGGAATGGAAGGATATGTCCATTCTCCGTGAAGAATACGGATGATAGTTTTATGTCCAACCGGGGCATCGTCTACGGCCTCTTGAAGGCTCATATAATTGCCTTTGCCATCATCAGAGACGACCATGTCAAAATGGCGAACATATTTTTTTAGCGCTGGAACTTGCCTTACGATCTCATCGACCAACAATCCAGCTACCTTATAAGCCCCATACACACAATAATGGGTGTTATCCTCCCTTCCTTTCGGAAGCGCGGGAATCTCCCCAGGTTTGAACCACATATGCAGGCGTTTAGATTCCTCAGGTCCCAAGCCCTGTTCCAACTCATGCGTCACCTTGTTGGCATCAACAAAAGGTGTATGGGTTTCAATGGCTACATTTCGTGGTGCTATTCTATAATCCCCATGAGTATCAACAAGCACTTGCCCTTCTTTCTTTTTCTCTCCGGTATAAACTGTATTTCTCAGTTTTTCATCATCGTCGTTCAACTCTTCTTGTAAGAGGAAATTTCTTCTCACCACAGCATTAAAGAGGACAGGCAGTCCTCCCTTTTGCCTTGTTTCATTCACAAATTTTCTCAGATTATCATCAAAAGTAGACCCGGGATCAGTATGTCTGTCGGGTTTAGGTTTCTCATCATTATGTCCAAACTGGATGAACACATAATCGCCAGGTTTGATTTTATCAAGTACTACCTGCCATCTACCCTCATCAATGAAGCTTTTAGATGAGCGGCCATTGACAGCATGATTGTCGACAATAATCTGATCAGTAAAGAATCCCTGCAAAACCATCCCCCATCCACGTTCAGGATTACCATTCCCAATGGATTTGTTGGCCATGGTCGAATCACCAATCATGAAGATGGTCGTCTTTTTTCGGGTAGCCGACACCATCATCAGTATGATACATATCCCCAAGAGGAAGAAGAGGCCTTTTTTCATATTTTTTCTACATATCTTTTACCAAATCGATCATTTGAGAGATAGAGACGAGTTGCTGTTCCCCTGTGCTCATATTTTTAAGAGTCAGTTTGTTCTCTTTGATCTCATTCTCTCCAGCCATAGCGACAAATGGGATATTTTTTGCATTTGCATACGCCATCTGTTTCTTCATTTTAGCTTTGTCAGGATAAATCTCACATTTGATACCAGCTGTTCTGCATTGAGCGGCCATAGGCATGCAATATGCCGTCTCATCATCACCAAAGTTGATGAAAAGGACTTGTGTGGTTTTACCTGAATTCTTCGGATAAAGATCAAGTGTATTGAGCACGTCGTAGATTCGATCTGCGCCGAAAGAAATGCCCACCCCACTGATACCTGGCAAGCCAAAGATACCTGTAAGATTGTCATATCTTCCTCCCCCAGTGATGCTGCCAATCTGTACATCAAGCGCCTTCACCTCGAAAATAGCGCCTGTATAGTAATTGAGTCCTCTCGCAAGTGTCAGATCCAATTCAACTTCATTATGAAGTCCACAGTGACCTATCATATTGAGAATAGTCATCACTTCCTTGACCCCTTTCAGGCCAATATCTGAATCTTTGAGCACATCAGATATGACCTCTAATTTATGCAGATTATCGCCTTTTAGCGCAATAATCGGTTGAAGTTTGGCAATGGCCTCTTCACTGATTCCGTCAGCAACCAGTTCCGCATTCACGCCCTCAATTCCGATTTTGTCCAGTTTATCTATGGCCACCGTGATGTCAACGATTTTATCGGCCTCCCCGATGACCTCAGCAATTCCGGATAGGATTTTTCTGTTGTTGATTTTTATCAGCACTCTTATGCCCAGTTTTGTGAAGACCTGATCGACGATTTGCATCAGCTCCACCTCATTGAGCAACGAGTCACTCCCCACGATATCCGCATCACATTGATAGAATTCGCGATACCTACCCTTTTGAGGTCTGTCAGCCCTCCAGACAGGTTGAATCTGATATCGTTTAAACGGCAATTGCAACTGTTCCCTATGCATAACGACATATCTCGCAAAAGGCACTGTAAGGTCATATCTAAGTCCTTTTTCACAGATACAAGCGGCCAATTTCAAAGGTTGTCTAGCTAGCAGTTGTTCATCGTCCACCTTGCTGGTAAAATCACCAGAATTCAGTATTTTGAAGAGCAGTTTGTCCCCCTCCTCTCCATATTTTCCCATGAGCGTCTGCAAGGTTTCCATGGCAGGCGTCTCTATTTGTTGGAATCCATAAAGCGCGTAGACTTCCCGAATAGTATCGAAAATATAATTCCGACGCTCCATCTCCTCAGGTGAGAAGTCACGAGTTCCTTTTGGAATGCTTGGTTTCTGTGCCATTGTTATTTTCTGATAATGGTTTGTTCACGATCAGGACCGACCGATATTATTTTAATAGGTGTCTGAAGCTGTTGTTCGAGGAAAGCCACATAATCAACGAACTGTTTGGGGAACTGCTTTTCAGAAGTCAACTTCGTCATATCGGTTTTCCATCCCGGCAACTCCACATAAATCGGCTGAATGTTTTTCTCTATATCATAGGGAAAATCTTCCAGTCTCTGTCCCTCGCACTGATAAGCGACACAAGCCTTGATGGTATCGAATTGATCCAGCACATCACTTTTCATCATAATCAATTGTGTGACTCCATTGACCATGATGGAATATCTGAGTGCCACGAGATCGATCCACCCACAGCGTCGTTCTCTGCCAGTGACGGCTCCATATTCATGTCCGAGTTGTCTGATTGTAGCCCCGGTCTCGTCGAAGAGTTCTGTCGGGAAAGGACCGGCCCCCACCCTAGTGCAATAAGCCTTCATGATACCATATACCTCACCGATTTTATTGGGTCCGATTCCAAGTCCTGTACAAGCACCTGCGCATATGGTATTAGAAGAGGTGACAAAAGGATAGCTTCCGAAATCCACGTCAAGCATGGTGCCTTGTGCGCCCTCACACAAGATGGTTTTCCCATCTTTAATGAGTTTGTTGATCATATGTTCGCTATCAACGACCTGGAACTGCTTGATATACTCGATTCCCTGCATCCATTTTTCTTCGATATCGTTGATATCATAATCCGCAAATCCCATACTATGAAGCATTTGCTCATGCCTCTCCTTATGTGCAGCATATTTTTCTTCGAAATGGTCAAAGATGTCACCTACGCGTAGTCCATTTCTTGAAATTTTGTCAGTATAGGTTGGGCCAATTCCCTTACCGGTAGTACCGACCTTGCTTTTTCCCTTTGCCTTTTCGAGCGCCGCGTCGAGCACCCTATGAGTAGGCATGATCAGATGTGCTTTTTTAGATATATATAGTCTTTGATGCAAGTCGTGTCCACTCTTTTCCAGTTCTTTGGCCTCATCCATGAAGAGATCTGGAGCCAGGACCACTCCATTTCCAATGATATTTACTTTTCCACCCTGAAAGATTCCAGAAGGAATGCTTCTGAGCACATATTTCTGTCCTTCAAACTCTAATGTATGTCCGGCATTAGGTCCTCCTTGAAATCTGGCGACCACATCATAATGAGGTGTGAGCACATCGACGACTTTACCTTTACCTTCGTCGCCCCACTGCAGTCCTAAAAGGACATCAACTTTTCCTTCGTTCATTGTTCTGGTTTCTTTATTTTTTTGTTTTTTCACGAGTTTTCTTTCTGGTGATTTTTGCCTGGCAAGTGCTACAGACACCATATATATAAAGATTAAATCCCCTCTGATGAAATCTTTTCAGTCTCATATTGGATATAAACTCATAGATATCTGCATTTTGCACTTCTTTCACTTTTCCACAAACTGTACAGATCTGATGACAATGATTATCATCCGAGTAAACCTCATAAAAGCTTTCATTTTGAATATTATGCTTTATAACAATCCTCAATTTTAGAAAGAGGTTGATTGCATTATAGATGGTGGCTCTGCTCACTCTGAAATTGTCCTGTTCCATTTTCTGGCCAAGCATATCCAACGTAAAGTGCCCTCCCATAGCGAATACTGTGTCAAGAATGGCGTATCTCTCGGGAGTTTTGCGGCGTCCGTTTTCCTCCAGGTACTTAGTGAGTGTATTGCGAGCTTTCGTCAATAAGTTTTTATCCATCGTATGTAACAGACGGTAAGATGTTGCAAAGGTAATATTTTTTTCAGGAAATAAAGAAAAATAAACGATGGAAAGTGGGATGACATGCTGAAAAAATCTATTATAATACGTGGTGATTGTTGCACACCCATCAACAGACGTGCATTAATCAATGATTATTTAAGCCTGATGAATAATAATTTTCCCAAAAGATTTTGCCACTTTTAAGAATTGTATTATTTTTGCATGGAATTAGAAGAACTAATTAGACACGATTATGATGAGAATTTTATTGTGCCTAGCTCATATGAGCGGCAATGAGATGAAATATATTCAAGATGCCTTTGATACGAATTGGGTAGTTCCTTTAGGTCCGAACGTGGATGCTTTTGAGGCAGATTTAGAGCGATTCGTCGGTGAAGGCAAGAAGGTTGTTGCCTTATCTTCAGGGACCGCAGCCGTTCATTTGGGTATGGTAGCCTTAGGAGTAAAGCCCGGTGATGAGGTGATCTGCCAGAGTTTTACCTTTGCAGCCTCATGCAACCCAGCGATGTATCTTGGAGCGACGCCGGTATTTGTTGGTTCAGAGGAAAAGACCTGGAACATGGATCCCAACAAACTTGAGGACGCCATCAAAGACCGCATACTCAAGACAGGTCGCAAGCCGAAAGCTATTGTTCCTGTATATATGTATGGTGTGCCAGCCTACATTGATGAAATTATGGATATCGCCCAACGTTATGAGATACCTGTTTTGGAAGATTCTGCCGAAGCTTTTGGCTCAAAATATCGCAACAGGATGACAGGTACCTTTGGCCAATATGGCGTGATGAGTTTCAATGGCAACAAGATGATCACCACGTCAGGTGGTGGTGCGCTTATTTGTCCTGATGAGCAATCGAAGCGTCGTGTCATGTTTTATGCGACTCAGGCCCGTGAGCAGAAGCCCTACTATCTGCACAAAGAGATCGGTTTCAACTACCGTCTGAGCAATGTTTGCGCAGGTATTGGCCGTGGCCAGATGACAGTTGCCGACGACCACATCCGACATCACCAGCATATTGCGGAAATGTATCGCTCAGCATTTGCAGACCATGAGGCGATTCGTTTCCACACCCATCCAGAATCTTATATGGAACCCAATTACTGGTTAAGTACGATTACTTTTGAGACCCCAGAAGCCAATGATAGTAATTACGATCCCGACACGATAGAGCCATGCGGCATTGTAAAGAAAGCGATGTCAGCTTTATCTGAGGCAGGTATAGAGAGCCGTCCACTATGGCGCCCTATGCATACCCAACCAGTGTATCGTGATGCTCCTCATTATGTGGATGGCACTAGTGAGCGTTTATTTAGGAAAGGCCTCTGTCTTCCTTCAGGACCGTGTGTGACAGATTCGGATGTAGAACAAGTGATTTCCATTCTGAAATCTTGCTTTTAGGTGTGTTCTATTAATTCTGTTTTTATGAAGTGCCATACCTATGCGTTACATTTCGGTCGCTTTTTGTTTTTATACGTTGCAAAATGTAAGTTTCATCGGTCACATAGCCCGCTATGTACCCTCTTCAACTTTCATTTTCCCCTCGTCTAAAAATCAAAATTGCCGCGACAAAATTAATAGACCCCACCTTTAATTTATGAGCGATAATCAATCCAATACCCCCAATCAAAATAGTTCTAAGAAGTCAGCCAAATCATTGTATATCAATTCTGGTTTCCATAAGCTATATGACAAGTTGCTTAATTGGTATTTCACTAAGAAGGCACTTCCCTATTGGTCGGTCTTTTTCTTAGATTGTCTGATAGGTATAGCTTCAGGATTTTTTGTAATGCTTCTTTTTACAAATTTCAGAAGGATTCTTTTACACTGGGACAGCGCCCTTTTTACCATTTTTATTTATATGGTATTCATCAGTGCGATAGGTTTCAGGCTATTCCACACCTATACCGGAGTGGTGAGGTATTCTTCCTTCATTGATCTTCGCCGTGTGGGAAATGCCATGGCATTGTCATGTCTCATCGCCCTGATCCTCCATTATCCTATCGGATGGGCAAATGTCGGATTAAAAGAAACCCATCATATCAATTTGATCGTATCTTTAAACGGCCGTCAAATCATTGCCATGTACGTGATGGCAACGATTCTCATGTGGGCATGGCGCATCTTGGTTAAAAGTCTTTTTGACATCAGCTATAAATCTGAGAATTCCATCCGTACGATGATCTTTGGTGTTGGTGACTGGGGTGTTGGATTAGCAAAAAGCATCCGCAATTACAAAGAACCCGCCTATTCGTTACAAGGTTTTCTGACTAAGGACTCAGATTATCGCGGCAGGATGCTGATGGGTGTGAAAGTATATATCATCAACGATGAACTGCCTCAAACGCTTAAAGAAAAGCATATAGAACGTGTGTTGATTTCTCCAAGGATGCGGCATCAATTTAGAACTGATAAGCAGATTCAAAATATATTGATGGATTCAGGTGCAAAGATATATGTCGTGAATAATGCCAACATAGAACTCAACGAGAAGGATATCGACAATATATCCAATATGGAATTGAAGCCGGTCAGTTTGGAGGATCTTTTGGAACGTGACGAGATCAAGATTGACATGGTGAATGTAGGCAAGATGCTGACAAACAAGAAGATTTTGATCACAGGTTCAGCAGGTTCAATTGGTTCAGAGATCGTCCGTCAGATCAGCGACTATCATCCATCCGAGCTGATGCTTATCGACTCAGCAGAGACGCCTCAGCACGATATCCGTCTGATGATGGCCAAACAGTGGCCCAACATCAAAGCCTCCACTGTCGTCGGTTCTATAGCAGACGCCCCGCGAATGGAATATATTTTCAGTTCGTTTAAGCCTGATTATGTTTTCCATGCCGCAGCTTACAAACACGTTCCGATGATGGAGGACAATCCAAGTGAGAGTGTCCACAACAATATTTACGGAACCATGGTGATTGCTGATCTCAGTGTGAAATATGGTGTTAAGAAATTTGTGATGCTTTCAACAGATAAGGCGGTGAATCCCACTAATGTGATGGGGTGTTCGAAACGTATCTGTGAAATTTATGTTCAGAGTCTTGACAAAGCCATTAAAGAAGGTAAGATAAAAGGTATTACCCAGTTTGTCACGACCCGTTTTGGCAACGTTTTGGGTTCCAATGGTTCTGTAATTCCATTATTTGAGAAACAGATTCGAGCAGGTGGTCCTGTGACTGTGACAGATAAGCGCGTGATTCGTTTCTTCATGTTGATACCAGAAGCTTGCAAATTGGTATTAGAAGCAGGAACCCATGGTCAAGGCGGTGAGATATTTGTTTTTGACATGGGTGAGCAAGTGAGGATAGCAGACTTGGCACAAAATATGATCAGGTTGAGTGGTGCCAAGAATGTAGAGATTATTTATACGGGGCTTCGTCCTGGTGAGAAACTTTACGAAGAATTATTGTCGACCGAAGAGAACACCATGCCCAGTTTCCATGAGAAGATCCGTATTGCGAAAGTTCGCGAGTACGATTATGAATCCGTGAACAAAGATATCCACGATTTGTTAAATATCATGGATACCTATGATGACATGCATATTGTCGGCAAGATGAAGGAAATAGTGCCTGAGTTTAAATCCAACAATTCCGTATTTCAGAAACTAGACCATAAATAATGACCACATTTGATGCGGTTGTATCCTTCCATACCTATAAGTTTGATAATCATAGCCTTCAGTGTGCTATGGTTATCAAGTTCGTGTAAGCAAAAAGTCAGCGAGCAATATGCCGAGGAGGGCGACACTCTTTCCTTGCGTTATGCCAAACTCCTACATATTGTCGACTATGACAGTTGTACGGTCGTCTCTATAGACAATCCATGGAAAGAAAGCTCTACCCTTCACCGTTATGTTTTAGTTGACAAGGCCCAACCCATACCCTCTTCTTTACCAACAGGCACCTTACTTCGCACCCCTATCGATCGCACAGTTGTATTTACGACCGCCCATTGCCAGCTATTCAAATGGTTGGGAGCACTGGATAAGATAAAAGGAGTGGCCGATCTCAAATACATATTAATAGAGGATATCCACAAAGGTGTTATATCAGGAAAGATAGCAGACTGTGGCGATGGTATGAATCCAGTAATAGAGAAGATCATCGACATCAAACCTGAAATGCTGATGATCTCCCCATTTGAGAATTCAGGAGGTTATGGGCAGATAGAAAAGACAAGCATACCCTTGGTAGAATGCGCGGACTACATGGAGGAATCCGCTTTGGGTCGTGCAGAATGGATGCGCTTTTATGGTATGTTGGTAGGAAAGTCAGAAGAAGCCGATTCACTGTTTATGAAAGTCGACTCCACCTATCATGCACTTAAATCCCAAGCCCAGAAGTCAGCAATTCCCCGATCGATCATCACCGAGAAATTGACAGGCAACACCTGGTATGTAGCAGGTGGATGCAGTACGGTAGGTCGTCTGATATCAGATGCCAATGGCACATATGCCTGGAGTGACGATCCGCATAGTGGCAGTCTTGCCATGACCTTTGAAACTGTGCTGGACAAAGCAGGGCAATCAGATTTGTGGTTATTTAATTATTTTGGTTCTGGAGACCTCACCTACGATCGTCTGGCATCCGAATATCAAGGATACCGAGAGATGAAAGCCTTTAAGCAGCACAACACCTGGTATGTAGACACACAAAAAAAGCCCTATTTTGAGGAAGTATCTTTTCATCCCGACTATCTCTTGCGTGAATATATCATCCTTCTCCATCCCGAGTTGGAATTAGGACAACCAAGGTATTATACACCAGTAAGATGAAGGGAACTAGATACTGTCTGCTGATGTTGGTTGTCATTCTGGTGTTGTTTATCCAGAACATTCTGACAGGTTCCATCCATATACCTTATCGTGATGTCATCAGCATACTTCTTGGTCATCCCACCACCCATGACTCATGGAGGTATATCGTGCTGGAATCCCGTCTTCCTCAAGCCATTACGGCCTGTTTATGTGGTGGTGGACTTGCCGTGAGTGGGTTGATGCTCCAGACCGCATTTCATAATCCATTAGCAGATCCATCCATTTTCGGCATCAGTGGCGGTGCCGGTTTAGGTGTGGCCTTAGTGATGCTGCTGATGGGCGGTTCACTTTCCGCTGCCGGTATTGAGGCCACAGGATTTATCGCCATTCTGTTGGGAGCCTTTCTAGGAGCGTTGTCGGTAACCGCCATCATCTTTTTCTTCTCATCAATCGTCCGCAGCAGTGTGATGTTACTTATTATAGGTGTGATGATAGGTTTCATGTCATCCTCCGTCATTTCCCTACTAAATTTCTTCGCCACAGAAGAAGGAGTAAAATCATATGCCGTCTGGGGGATGGGAAATTTCGGAGGTGTATCAATGAGCTATATGAGCTATTTTGCCTGCCCTACTATATTCGGCATTTTCATATCTATCATGCTCATCAAGCCATTAAATGCGTTACTGCTTGGTGAGGAGTATGCGGAGAATCTTGGCATCAGCACCCGCCTCATCCGCAACATTCTATTATTGACCACCGGTCTTCTGACAGCCGTCTGCACAGCTTTTTGTGGTCCGATATCTTTTATAGGTCTTGCAGTGCCCCACATCTCCCGTATGTTGCTTGGCACAGAGAATCATCGTTATCTGTTACCAGCCACGATTCTCACAGGAAGTGTGGTAGCCCTCTTTTGTAATCTGATCTGTTATCTTCCTGGTGAGAATGGCCTCATTCCTCTTAATGCAGTAACGCCATTATTAGGAGCCCCAATCATCATTTATGTGATTTTACGCAGGATGCGCTGACCTTTAAAAAGAGGATAAGAATAGTCATTACGTACAAATTTGTAAAGAAATCATCCACTGCACATTTAAAATCCATCTTCCAAGCCTAATTTATTGAGAGAAAGGAAGAATAATTCGGGAAAAATCAGTAAATTTGCAAAAAAATCAGCATTACCTTGATAGAGAGACATATTGTATTGGAAGATATCGACCCCGTATCCTTTTATGGGGTCAACAATTCTCATCTAAACATTCTCAAGTCGTTGTATCCAAAGTTACGCATTGTTGCCCGCGGCAATGTCATCAAAGTGCTTGGTGACGATGATGAGACAGAGAAGTTTGAGGAGAGTATAGAATCTATCCGCAAGCACCTAGATCATTTCAACACGTTGAGTGAGGAAGACATTCTTGACATTGTCAAAGGCCGCAAGACGAAGGCCGAGAGTGTGAAAGACGTGCTTGTGTACAGCATATCTGGCCGTGCCATCAAAAGCCGCAGTGCCAACCAACAACTGTTGATAGATGAGTTTGAGCGTTGCGACATGATCTTTGCCGAAGGACCTGCCGGTACAGGCAAGACCTATCTGAGCATAGCTCTTGCCGTGAAATCATTGAAAGAGAAAGTCGCGAAGAAAATCATCCTTAGTCGTCCGGCTGTTGAAGCAGGAGAGAAGTTGGGATTTCTTCCTGGCGATATGAAGGACAAGATAGACCCCTATCTTCAACCCTTATATGATGCCCTTGAGGACATGATTCCTGCAGCGAAACTTCAAGACATGATAGAGAAGCGGATTATCCAAATAGCCCCATTGGCATTCATGCGAGGCCGCACGCTTAGCGATGCCGTTGTGATTCTTGACGAGGCCCAAAACACGACCCCAGCCCAGATCCGTATGTTTCTTACGCGCATGGGATGGAACACGAAAATGATCATCACTGGAGACCTGACTCAAATAGATCTTCCTCGTGGTCAACGCTGTGGTCTAGACGAGGCCCTGACCCTTCTCTCAGGCATTGAGGGCATAGGTTTTGTGCGGATGGAGAAGAAAGATATCGTCCGTCACAAACTTGTAACTCGCATTGTGAACGCTTATGAGCGAGCCGACCAGGAATCGAAAAAGAACAATCATCAACAAACAACTATATGAAATCACTCACAAAAACTTCTTTTCATTTTGCCGGCCAGACAAACGTCTACCATGGTAAAGTACGTGATGTGTACACGATCAATGATGACCTGTTGGTCATGGTAGCCACAGACCGCATATCCGCATTTGATGTGATATTGCCAAAAGGCATTCCCTTCAAAGGTCAGGTACTCAATCAGATAGCCTCCAAATTTCTTGAAAGCACGAAAGACATCTGCCCAAACTGGATGTTGGGAACTCCCGATCCGATGGTCACAGTTGGTCTGAAATGCGAAGGTTTTCGTGTTGAGATGATCATCCGCTCCATCCTGACCGGATCGGCATGGCGTGCCTACAAAGACGGTTGCCGTGAGTTGTGTGGTGTAACGCTACCTGATGGAATGGTAGAAAATCAACGTTTTCCGGAGCCCATCATCACTCCAACAACCAAAGCAGACGAAGGACATGATATGAATATTTCTCGTGATGAAATCATTCGTCAGGGTCTGGTTTCCGCAGAGGATTATGCCGTCATGGAGTCCTATACCCGCAAATTGTTTGCCCGTGGTCAGGAGATCGCCGCCCGCCATGGCCTCATTCTTGTAGATACGAAATATGAATTTGGCAAGCGCGACGGTCAGGTATACCTGATAGACGAGATTCACACCCCCGACAGCAGCAGGTATTTTTACGCAGAAGGTTATGAGGAGAAGTTGGCGAAAGGAGAGCCACAGCGTCAACTATCCAAGGAGTTTGTACGTCAATGGCTTATCGAGCATGGATTTATGAATGAGCCCGGCCAGCAGATGCCAGAAATCACTGATGAATATGCCGAGAGTGTCAGCGACCGTTATATTGAGCTCTATGAGCACATCACCGGCGAGTCATTCATCAAGTCGGATGATGAAGGTGATTTAAGCAAGCGAATAGAGAAGAACGTGTCAGACTATCTGCGCACAATATGACATAGTCACCAAGTCATTGTCCCCATCAAGATGTACGACCAGGAGAAGATCAAGCCCTACGATTCCACGAATTCCAAAGGAAGTCAGGTGGAAGAGATGTTTGACAGTATTGCTTCCCGCTATGACACGCTCAACCATCTGATGTCCTTTGACATCGACAAGCGATGGCGGAAGAAGGCAATCGAACAGCTTGCACCTTATCATCCTTCAACCATCCTTGATATTGCTACCGGGACAGGTGACTTTGCCATCCAGACCGCAAAAACACTTCATCCCAAGCACCTGATAGGCGCCGACATCTCAGAAGGGATGATGGCCATAGGGCGCAAGAAAGTAGAAAAGGAACACCTCAACGAGATCATTCGCTTTGCGAAGGAAGACTGCCTTTCACTCTCTTTTGGCGATGCGAGTTTTGACGCAGTGACCGCCGCTTTTGGAATTCGCAACTTTGCCGACCTTGACCGCGGTCTCCATGAAATGTGCCGTGTATTACGCCCAGGCGGCCATTTAAGCATTGTCGAGTTGACCCGCCCGGTGCACTTTCCCATGAAGCAACTCTTCTGGCTCTACTCACATGCAGTGCTCCCCATCTATGGTCGTCTGATATCCAAAGACCAGCGCGCCTATCGTTATCTGACTGCCACGATAGAGGCCTTTCCTCAAGGAGAAGCCATGATGGATATACTCAAGAAAGCCGGTTTCCGTGAGACCACATTCAAACGGATGACATTTGGCATATGTACGATGTATTTAGCAACGAAATAGTATCAAACCCTGGATAGATATGGATAAATATGGATTAATCGGTTACCCATTGGGACATTCTTTCTCCATCGGGTATTTCAACGAGAAGTTTCTCAATGAAGGGATTGACGCCGAGTATCTCAACTTCGAAATCCCACAAATCTCTCAACTGTCAGAGATCATTGCCTCCAATCCGACCTTAAAAGGTCTTAATGTAACCATTCCTTACAAAGAGAAGGTGATGAGTTACCTTGACCATATCAGTCCCGAAGCCCGAGCGATCGGCGCAGTGAATGTGATCAGCGTGATCCACAAGGGTAACCAAGTGCAATTAAAAGGATACAACAGTGATGTGATCGGATTTACGAAGAGCATAGAGCCGATGTTGGAGCCATTCCATAAAAAAGCCCTCATTTTGGGTACAGGTGGTGCCTCCAAGGCCATCAACTACGGTTTGCGTTCCCTTGGTCTTGAGACCGTTTTTGTGAGTCGCTACGATCGCCCCGGTACTATCCGTTACGACAAATTGTCTGGAGACGACGTCAAAGAATACAATGTGATTGTGAACTGTACCCCATGTGGCATGTTCCCTCACACCAACGAATGTCCCCTTTTACCCTACGAAGCCATGGACAGCCACAATTTGCTTTACGATCTCATTTACAATCCCGATGAGACTATGTTCATGCATGAAGGGGCCAAACGTGGAGCTACGGTAGTGAACGGTTTGGAAATGCTTCTCTTACAAGCCTTTGCCAGTTGGGACTTCTGGCAACAACGATAATCCGTCATCATTCTATTTCTCAATTATCCCTTATGGAAGAAAACAAGACCAACCGCTATATGCTTCGCGGTGTTTCAGCCGCCAAAGAAGATGTGCACCAGGCCATCCGCCATATCGACAAAGGCCTTTATCCCAAAGCATTCTGCAAAATCATCCCCGATATATTAGGCGGTGATCCCGCCTATTGCAATATCATGCATGCCGATGGAGCAGGAACGAAATCCTCCCTCGCCTACATGTATTGGAAAGAGACAGGAGACCTCAGCGTGTGGAAGGGGATTGCCCAGGATGCCATCGTCATGAACACCGATGATTTGCTGTGTGTGGGAGCCACAGACAACATACTCGTATCCAGCACGATAGGAAGGAATAAGCATCTTATCCCAGGAGAAGTTATCTCAGCCATCATCAACGGTACCGATGAATTGCTCTCCGAACTCCGTGAGATGGGAATAGGCATCTATCCCACAGGAGGAGAGACGGCAGATGTGGGAGACCTAGTCCGCACCATCATCGTAGACTCCACGGTGAGCTGCCGCATGCGTCGCGACGAAGTCATCGACAATGCCAACATTCGTCCAGGCGATGTGATAGTGGGTTTGTCATCCACCGGTCAGGCCACCTATGAACAACGCTACAACGGCGGCATGGGCAGCAATGGTCTCACCTCAGCCCGTCATGATGTTTTCGCACATTACCTGTCAGAGAAATATCCAGAGAGTTATGATGCGAGCATGCCGTCAGAACTCGTATACAGTGGTTCACAGCGTCTTACGGATATCATTGAGGAAGTCGGATTAAACGCTGGCCAACTGGTTCTCTCCCCCACCCGCACCTATGCACCAGTCATCAAACGCATCCTTGACAGCCACCGTAAAGAGATTCATGGAATGGTACATTGCACTGGCGGAGCCCAGACAAAAGTACTTCACTTTGTGGGCGACAATTGCCATGTGGTGAAAGACAACATGTTTAAGACTCCCCCCTTGTTCCGTCTTATACAGCAGGCGAGCTCCACAGACTGGCGTGAGATGTATCAAGTATTCAATATGGGACACCGCATGGAGATATATGTCTCCCCTGCCATGTCGGATACCATCATCTCCATTTCCCGTTCTTTCGGTATCGATGCCCAGGTTGTCGGTCACATCGAAGAAGGCCCCAAAAGCCTTACCATCAAGTCAGAATACGGAGTATTTAACTATTAAAAAGCAATTAAGTCTCATGAAACGCTTCGCCCTTTTCATATGTGTTGGCAGTGTTATACTATTGATAATCAATCTATTCATGGTATACTACAACTGGAGCCATGATTTATCCATATGGAGTCATGTCCTTCTAAGCATCGCGATGCTTGCCACAGCCTATTCATCATACATATCATACAAGAAATACAAATAAATGGAGAACAACACCATACTTCAAAAACTTGACGGTCTGGAAGCCCGTTTTGAGGAAGTGTCCACCCTCATCACAGACCCCGACGTCATCGCAGACCAGCAACGTTTTGTAAAACTGACCAAGGAATACAAAGATCTGAGTGACATCATGGATGCCCGCAAGCGATACATCGCTTGTCTGACGACGATCAAAGAAGCCAAGGACATTATCGCCAACGAAAGCGATCCTGACATGCGCGAGATGGCCCGTGAGGAACTCGCTGCGAACGAAGCACTTCAGCCCCAGTTAGAAGAAGAGATCAAGCTAGCACTTGTTCCCAAAGACCCAGAAGACGGCAAAAACGTCCAGATGGAAATCCGTGCTGGCACTGGAGGTGACGAAGCATGTCTTTTCGCCGGTGATCTATTCCAGATGTACAAGCGCTACTGTGACTCCAAAGGTTGGAAACTCAGCATAACGAGCATGTCGGAAGGAGCTGTTGGCGGCTACAAAGAAATTGATTTTGCTGTCAGCGGCACCGATGTCTATGGCACCTTGAAATACGAATCAGGCGTGCACCGAGTTCAACGTGTTCCAGCTACCGAGACTCAAGGTCGTATGCACACTTCAGCCGCCACCGTAGCCGTTTTACCAGAGGCAGACAAATTCGAAGTGCATGTGAATGAAGGCGAAATCAAGTGGGACACCTTCCGTTCGAGTGGTGCAGGTGGTCAGAACGTGAACAAAGTGGAATCGGGTGTACGTCTACGCTATATGTGGAAGAATCCCAATACAGGCGAGACCGAGGAAATCCTCATAGAATGTACAGAGACACGCGACCAGCCCAAGAACAAGGAGCGTGCCCTCTCCCGTCTTTACACCTTTATTTACGATAAGGAACACCAGAAATACATGGACGACATCGCCTCCCGCCGGAAGAGTCTTGTCTCCACAGGCGACCGTTCTGCAAAGATCCGCACATACAATTTTCCCCAAGGTCGAGTCACCGATCACCGCATAGGTTATACGACCCACGACCTACAAGGTTTTCTTGGCGGCAACATCCAGGATATGATAGATGCCCTCACCGTGGCAGAGAATGCCGAGCGCTTGAAAGAGACAGAACTATAGTTGAAGCCATCCATTAACCAGCAACGACCATGACAAGAAAAGAACTAGTACATCAGATTATCAGCAAGCGGACATTTCTCTGTGTCGGTCTCGACACTGACATCAAGAAAATTCCCGAGCATTTGCTTTCAGAAGCCTCCCCCATTTTCACCTTCAACAAAGCCATCATAGACGCCACCGCCCCTTATTGTGTGGCCTATAAGCCCAATCTCGCCTTTTATGAGAGTTTAGGCGTGAGCGGTATGGCCGCATTTGAACACACGGTGAGGTATCTGAAGAAATATTATCCCCATCATTTTATCATAGCAGATGCCAAGCGAGGAGATATCGGCAACACGTCAGCGATGTATGCCCGTACATTTTTTGAGGAATATGACATTGACTCTCTGACAGTCGCGCCCTATATGGGAGAAGACAGCGTTACGCCATTTTTGGGTTATGACGGCAAATGGGTTATTCTTCTTGCCCTTACCAGCAATCGTGGTTCCTCCGATTTTCAGCTACTCACAGATACAGAAGGTGTGCGTTTGTTTGAACATGTCATCACACGTTCTCAACAATGGGCAGGTCCGGACAAGATGATGTATGTTGTGGGAGCCACTCAAGGAAGTATGTTCAAAGAAATCCGTCGTCTTGCCCCTAATCATTTTCTGCTGGTTCCTGGTGTGGGAGCGCAAGGAGGCAGCCTTCAGGAAGTATGCCATTATGGTCTGACAAGTGATTGCGGTCTATTGGTAAATTCCTCCCGTGGCATTATATACGCCAGTCGAGGTGAAGATTTTGCAGAAGCCGCATGCGCCAATGCCCGTCAGTTACAAGAAGAAATGGAGGCCATACTCAGGCAATCAGGAATTTTGGGATGAGCGACGGAAAAATCATCAACGATCCAGTATTCGGTTTCATCAAGATCCCCAATGGGATATTGCTGGATATTGTAGATCATCCGCTGATGCAGCGTCTTCGGCAAATCAAGCAAGTGGGTCTTGCCTCTATCGTATATCCAGGAGCCCAACATACCCGTTTTCAGCACTCTTTAGGAGCCTACTACCTAATGAGTGAGGCCATTGTATCCTTGACCCAAAAAGGAATCTTCATATTCGACAGTGAAGCGGAAGCCATCAAGGCCGCCATCCTGCTTCACGACATCGGGCATGGTCCCTTTTCCCATGTTCTTGAACACACTTTAATTGAAGGGGTGTCTCATGAAGCGATCTCTCTGATGATGATGGAGCAGATCAACGAGGAGATGGGTGGCAGCCTCAACCTGGCACTACGCATCTTCAAGAATGAGTATCCCAAGCAATTTCTTCATCAGTTGATCAGCAGTCAACTAGACATGGACCGTCTTGATTATCTTCGTCGAGACAGTTTTTTCACCGGAGTGACCGAGGGCAACATCGGAAGCGCCCGTATCATCAAGATGCTCAACGTGGTGGACGATCATCTGGTGGTTGACTCTAAAGGAATCTACTCCATTGAAAACTACCTGACCTCCCGTCGCCTGATGTACTGGCAAGTATACCTTCACAAGACAACGGTAGCAACAGAGAAGATGCTTGTCAATCTGCTACTTAGAGCCAAGCACCTGATGCTCTCCGGGCAGTCACTCTTTTCGACCCCATCCCTAAATTATTTCTTAAGCAGGCATGTGGACGCCGCCTATTTCCTGTCTCATCCTGAGTCCCTTGAGCATTATGGGAAACTTGACGATACCGACATTCACTGTTCGATCAAGGAATGGACTAAGAGTGATGATCCCGTATTGTCGCTTCTTGCCCGTAACGTCATTAACCGACGTCCATTCAAAGTAGAGATATATGATAGCCCGATCGATGAAGAGCGTCTACACGAGTTGGAAGATTATCTGATGAAAGAGACGGGTGTGAGCAAAGAAGATGTGGGTTATCTCTATAATGTGAGCACCATCTCAAAAGATATGTATGACGTCAACGATGACCACATCACCATTCTTTACAAAGATGGTACGATGAAAGACATTGCCATGGCCTCAGAAATACTGAATGTGTCCTTACTTTCCAAAAAAATTCGTAAATATTATCTTTGTTATCATAGAGTCTGACTAATATTTAGTATATTTGCAACAATAAACCAACAACAATCAATATGGAATTTACCGCTCAACAGATAGCAGAATACCTAGGAGGCAAAGTGGAAGGCAATCCCGAAGCCACCGTCAATACATTCAGCAAAATTGAAGAAGGCAAGACGGGATCACTTTCCTTTCTATCCAATCCTAAATACGCACATTATCTGAATAGCACTCAATCCAGTGTAGTTCTGGTAAATGCCGACCTTGAGTTAGAAGGCCCGACGAACGCCACTTTGGTTCGCGTATCTAATGCTTATGAAAGTGTGGCCAAACTCCTCCAACTCTATGAGTCGATGAAGCCCCGCAAGCAAGGCATTGACAGTCTGGCTTTTGTATCACCTTCATCCACCATTGGCTCAGACTGTTATATCGGAGCATTCGCCTATATCGGCAACAACGTAGAGATCGGAGATGGATGCCAGATCTATCCTCATGCATATATTGGTGATGGTGTAAAATTGGGTAATGGTTGCATCATTTATCCTAATGTCATCATTTATCATGGATGCAAGATAGGTAATCGTGTGACACTCCATGCAGGTTGTGTGATAGGAGCCGACGGTTTTGGTTTTGCCCCCACCGCCACGGGTTACGACAAGATTCCCCAGATCGGAATTGTCACTATAGAAGATGACGTGGAAATAGGAGCCAATGCCTGTGTAGACCGTTCTACGATGGGCAGTACCTATATTCGCAAAGGAGTGAAATTAGACAATTTGGTGCAGATTGCCCACAACACAGATATCGGTTCCAACACAGTGATGTCTGCTCAAGTAGGTATCGCTGGCAGCACGAAGGTTGGCCAATGGTGCATGTTTGGCGGTCAAGTAGGTATAGCGGGCCATATCACTGTAGGTAACAAAGTGACAATAGCAGCTCAGAGCGGTGTCATCAGCGATGTCTCCGATGGTCAGGCCCTCATGGGCTCCCCCACCCAAGAGCACCGCTCGTTTTATCGTATAGAAGTGCTCAAGCGCCGTCTTCCCGAGCTCAACCGACAACTTTCCCAACTTCAGAAAGAAATAGAAGAAATCAAGAACAACATCAATCATCATGAATAAGCAAAGGACACTAAAAGGAAGTTTTTCTCTTTTTGGTAAAGGACTTCATACAGGTCTTAATCTGACAGTTACTTTTAATCCAGCCCCTGAGAACAGTGGAATCAAAATCCAGCGTATCGATTTGGAAGGCCAGCCTGTAGTTGAAGCCTTCGCAGAGCGAGTCACCGACACCCAACGCGGTACCGTGCTGTGTAAAGACAATGTGAAGGTATCCACTGTGGAGCATGCGCTAGCAGCATTATACGCCTTAGGCATCGACAATTGTCTCATTCAGGTGAATGGTCCTGAATTTCCCATTTTAGATGGCAGCGCCGCCATTTTTGTTGACCGAATCCATCAGGTCGGCATAGAGGAACAGAATGCTCCTAAGGATTATTACATTATCCGTCATAAGATAGAAGTGAAAGATGACAAGAGCGGATCATGTATCACCATCTTGCCTGATGAGGAATTCAGCATCACCGTAATGTGCTCCTTTGATTCGAAGTTTATCAGCAGCCAGTTTGCCACTCTCGACAAGATGAGTCTGTTTGAGCAAGAGGTAGCCCCCGCCCGCACTTTTGTATTTGTTCGCGATATAGAACCCCTTTTGCATGCGAACCTGATCAAAGGCGGTGACATGGACAATGCTATTGTCATCTATGAGAAGCAGATTCCCCAGGAACAGCTTGACAAGTTGGCAGACCTGATCAACGTTCCCCACATGGACGCCACAAAGATGGGCTATATTCAGCCCAAGCCCCTCCGCTGGGATAATGAGTGTACCCGTCATAAACTTCTTGACATCATCGGTGATATGGCCTTGATTGGCAAGCCCATCAAAGGCCGCATCATTGCCACGCGTCCAGGTCACACCATCAACAACAAGTTTGCCCGTCTGATGCGCCGTGAGATACGCAAGCATGAGATACAGGCACCTATCTATAATCCAAACGAAGCCCCTGTGATGGACAATCTCCGCATCCGCGAGTTGTTGCCTCACCGTTATCCTATGCAGTTGGTAGACAAGGTTATAGAGCTAGGTCCTAACTATATAGTGGGTGTGAAGAATGTTACTTCCAACGAGCCATTCTTCACAGGACATTTCCCTCAAGAGCCTGTCATGCCAGGTGTATTGATGGTGGAGGCGATGGCCCAATGTGGCGGTCTGCTTGTTCTCAATACCCTTGAGGAGCCTGAGCGATGGTCGAGTTATTTCATGAAGATTGATGACGTGAAATTCCGCCAGAAAATAGTGCCAGGCGACACACTTCTCTTTAAAGTTGAACTTCTTCAGCCAGTTCGTCATGGCATCAGTTCCATGCGTGGCTATATGTTTGTGGGCGACCATGTAGTAGCAGAAGCTACCTTTACAGCCCAAATCGTGAAGAACAAATAATCATACCGTTAATAACCCCAAACAACCTTATACCCCATGAATCAAATTAGCCCAATGGCATATGTGCATCCAGAGGCACAAATCGGTGACAACAATGTGATCGGTCCATTCTGCTATATCGACCGCAACACGGTGATTGGCGACAACAATATTCTCCAAAACGGTGTAACGATCAACTACGGAGCCCGTATTGGCAATGGCAATGAGTTTTTTGTCGGCAGCAGTATATCAGCCAAGCCTCAAGACTTGAAATTCCGTGGTGAAGATTCTATTTGTGAGATTGGCAACAACAACAGTATCCGTGAGAATGTGAATATCTCTCGCGGCACAGCTTCCAAGGGAACGACTAAGATCGGCAACAACTGCCTGTTGATGGAAGATGCCCATGTGGCCCATGACTGTGTGCTTGGCGACAACCTCATCATCGGCAATTCGACAAAATTTGCAGGTGAAGTGGTCATTGACGACAATGCCATCATCAGTGCCACCGTGCTCTGTCATCAATTCTGCCGTATCGGCGGTTATGTCATGATTCAAGGCGGAACCCGTTTCAGTATGGATATCCCTCCGTATGTAATTGCCGGCAAGGAGCCCTGTCACTACTGCGGCATCAACCTGGTGGGTCTTCGCCGTCGTGGATATAGCAAAGAGACCATCGATCTGATCCATAATGCCTATCGTCTGCTCTATTCCCAAGCAACGATGAAAGAAGGTATTGCAGAAATCCGTCGCCAGTTGCCTGAAACTCCAGAGATCAACTATATCATTGAATTTGTAGAGAGTTCGAAACGCGGCATTATCCGTTAGTATTCGATCTCATGGTGGGCATCATACGATGAAGACATTATTTGTCATATCAGGTCCCACAGCTGTCGGCAAGACTGATGTGTGCATACAAGTGGCACGTCATCTGGGAGTGCCTATCATTAACGCTGACTCCCGCCAATTATATGCTGAAATACCGATAGGCACAGCAGCCCCTACAGCAGCCCAGCAAGCTGCCGTGAAACACTATTTTGTGGGAACCCACCACTTGACCGATTACTACAGTGCATCGATGTATGAGCGTGATGTCCTGAATCTTCTGCAACCACCAGGCGAATTAAGCAACGATTCCTGCTGGTTGATATCAGGAGGAAGCATGATGTATGTGGACGCCGTCTGTCACGGCATTGACGACATCCCGACCATTGATTCTGAGACCCGCGCTGTTCTCAAGCACCGTCTTGCCACAGAAGGTTTGGATCGTCTTGTAGAAGAGCTGCATGTGCTCGATCCCTCCTATTACGAGATTGTGGATAGGAAGAACACCCGTCGCGTGGTGCATGCCCTTGAAATATGCTATATGACAGGCCGCACATACACCTCCTACCGCAACAACATCAAGAAGCCACGTCCTTTTCACATTGTGAAAATAGGCCTTCAACGTGACCGTGAAGAACTATACACACGAATCAACAGGCGTGTGCTTCAAATGCTTGATGAAGGATTTGAAGATGAAGTGCGTCGTGTGTACGCCTTCAAGGATGAGAACTCTCTGAACACTGTCGGTTACAAAGAGATGTTTGAATACTTAGACGGGCTCTGTACTTTGGACAATGCTGTGGAACGCATACAGTCAGCCACCCGCCGCTACAGCCGTAAACAAATGACATGGCTGAAGCGAGACCCCATGATCCACTGGTTTCATCCAGATGATGTGCCTATGATTCTCTCATTCATCGATCAGATGAAAAAGGAGTCAGAAGGACCTTTAGAACAATCAACCACCAACCAAGAAAACGTATGATGAAGAAGGTATTCAAATGGTGTTGGCGCCCCATCCGTGCCATCATTTCATGGTACATCCATCTCTTCAAGGGACGTCGATGGTATGTCAAGATATTGTCGGGTATTCTCTCGTTTATCTTGTTTTTGATTGTCTATTTTGGCATGATAGACATCAATTTTTTAGGTTTATTTGGTAAATCTCCAGGTTTTTATGAGATCATGCATCCGCCAACGAGTGTTGCGTCTGAAGTATACAGTTCGGATGGTGTGCTCATCGGTAAATTCTACAATGAGAACCGCAGTCCTGTAAAATATGAGGATGTGGCTCCTGTATTTTGGGATGCGCTTGTAGACACGGAAGACGAACGTTTCTTCCATCATCGCGGCATCGATTTCCAAGGAATTCTAGGAGCCCTCAAAGACGCCATTGTGCATCAGGAAGCACGAGGTGCATCAACCATCACTCAGCAGTTGGCCAAGAACATGTTTCGCATGCGCTCACAAGTCAACTCAGGTCTTTTGAGTGAGATTCCAGGCCTTCGCTTACTTATCATCAAGAGTAAGGAATGGATTATCGCCACCAAGATAGAGATGATCTATGATAAGCGCGAGATTTTGACCATGTATGCTAACACGGTTGATTTTGGTAGCAATTGTTTTGGCATTAAGACAGCCAGCAAGACCTATTTCAACACCACTCCCGACAAGTTGACCACCGATCAATCAGCCGTATTGGTGGGAATACTGAAAGCGACGACCCTGTACAATCCGATTGTCAACCCGGAGAACAGTCATTCCAGACGCAACGTGGTAATGTCTCTGATGGTCAAGCACCACCATCTCAGCAATTCTGAATACGAACGTCTTTCAGCCGCTCCCACTCCCCTGCAACTGACATTAGAATCCAACACCAAGAGTCAGACAGGATATTTTAAGGATGCAGTGGAAGCCTCCCTCGCGCGATGGTGCCATGACACCGGCTATGATTTGTATACCTCAGGTCTGAAGATCCGCACGACCCTTGACACCCGTCTTCAGCGTTATGCCGAAGATGCGGTGATGTCACAGATGCCACATCTTCAGCAGCGTTTTTTAGCCGACTGGGGCAATCGCCATCCATGGTGCGACGATGATGGTAAGGAGATTCCCTATTTCATCGAGCGTCTGGCCAAGCGTTTACCCTTATACAAAGAGTTGAGGAGCCGTTTCAATGGTAATACCGACTCTATCGACTACTATATGAATCTGCCCCATACCGTGAAACTCTTCGACTACAATCGCGGTTATTATGAGGCAGAAATGAGCACATTAGACTCCCTTCGCACCATGGTGCGCTTTATGCATGCAGGTTTGGTTGCCATGGAACCCCAGACAGGAGCCGTTCTGGCATGGGTAGGCGACATCGACTACAACACATGGAAGTATGACAAGGTTACCGCCATGCGCCAACCCGGTTCAACCTTTAAGGCGTTCATATACACAGAGGCCATGAACCAAGGTCTTGCCCCATGTGACAAGCGTCGTGACGAACCCGTCCGAGTTCCTATATATGATGACCAGACCCACAGTGAGATAGATTGGAATCCCAACAACGCCAGTAAGAGTTTCTCAGGCGATTCCATGTATCTGAAGAAAGCCTTTGCCCGCAGCACCAATTCCATTGCGGTGAGACTGGGCATCGAATTAGGAGTGAAGAATGTGGTGAAGACCGCTCACGACATGGGCATCAAGAGTTTTCTCGACCCCCATCCCTCCACCTTATTGGGAAGTTCTGATGTCAACCTGTTGGAAATGGTCAATGCCTATTCAACGATCGCCAACAATGGCCTTCGCCCCGAACCCGTGCTTGTGACCCATATATATGACAGCGAAGGCAATCTCATCTACGAAGGTCCCACTGATACGCCACGAGCGCTCCCCTACAAGACCTCATTCCTGATGCAGCAGATGTTGATCAACGGAGTGCAAGAGGGCACGTCTCGTGGGCTGTTGTCCTATGTGGGCTTTTGGGCCCGCACCGATCTCGGCGGAAAGACCGGCACGACCAACAATGCCTCCGACGGTTGGTTTATCGGAGTGACACCAGGTCTGGTCTGCGGTGTATGGGTAGGAGGCGAATACCGTCAGATACATTTCCGAACAGCCCGTTTGGGCCAGGGCGCCTATACAGCCCTTCCCATCTGCGGCAAGTTTTTGGAATTTGTGCTAAAAGACAAGCAGTTTGAAAAATACCGCCGGCGTTATGTGATGCCCGCTGGCGAAGACATCAATATGGACCTGTTCACCTGTACTCCCCACCCAAGCCCCAAAGCCAAGCCGATCGAGCCAGACACTACGATCATCGACAGTGATCCCACGGAGTATGACGATGAAGGGAATCCCATTCCAAAGAACAACACTCCCCCATCTATTGATAATGGAGAGATTTATCAACCAGAGAAGTTAGAATTTATCATTGAAGAATAAGGCATCAGCCCCATCAAAGAACTATTATTTTGAGCACGGAAACCGTCATCGACACCAGCAACATGGAATTTCAGAAAGCGCTCCAAGTGTTGCAATACACCCGCCAGAGTTTGTTTCTCACAGGCAAGGCAGGGACAGGCAAGTCGACTTTTCTCCGTCATATTTGCTCTACGACAAAGAAGAAACATATCGTATTGGCACCTACAGGTATAGCCGCCATCAACGTCAGCGGCAGCACGCTGCACAGTTTTTTCAAGCTTCCATTTCATCCCCTATTGCCGACAGATGTCAGATACAATGAGCGCAATATCCGCGACACCTTAAAATACACAGGAGAGAAACGTAAAATCATCCGTGAAGTAGAACTGATCATCATCGACGAGATCAGTATGGTGCGAGCCGACATTATCGACTTCATCGACAAGGTGCTCCGTATCTACACCCGTAACCGATATGAGCCCTTTGGGGGCAAGCAGATGCTATTTGTAGGCGATATTTATCAATTGGAGCCAGTGATCAAGGAAGAAGACCGTCAGCTGCTTCGTCCCCACTACCCCTCGTTGTATTTTTTTGATGCGAATATTTTCAAACGCTTCCAACTGGTAAGCATCGAGTTGAAAAAGGTCTACCGTCAGCATGATTTACAATTCATCTCCATCCTTGACCATGTACGCACCAATCAAGTCAACCAACAAGAACTCAGGCTGCTTAACACCCGTGTCGGCCAACAGCCAAAGACAGATTCTAGTGAGTTTACCATTACCCTTTCTACCCGTCGTGATACCGTAGACCACATCAATGAGGAGCATCTCTCCCAATTGCCAGGCGACACCTATACCCTTCATGGCGAGTTGTCGGGCGAATTTCCATCCAACAGTCTACCAACCCCTATGGAGTTGGAATTAAAGAAAGGAGCCCAGGTAATATTTGTTAAAAATGACATAGAGCACCGTTGGGTGAACGGCACACTTGGCCGTATCACCTCTATTGACTGTGATGAAGACGGCAATGAATTACTCATGGTGCTTACAGACGATGGAGAGGAATATGAGGTGACTCGCGATATTTGGAGCAACATGCGCTATACCTTCAATGAGAAAGAAGAGCGTATAGAGGAAGAAGAGATCGGTCGCTACATTCAATTTCCCCTTCGCCTTGCATGGGCAATCACCATCCACAAAAGCCAAGGGCTCACGTTCAAAAATGTGCAGATCGACATGGGTGGCCCAGCTTTCGCCGGTGGGCAGACCTATGTTGCCCTTTCCCGTTGCGAGTCATTGGAAGGCATCACCCTGGCGACCCCTATCCGCATGTCGGATATTTTTGTGAAACCAGAGGTCGTACGTTTTGCCAACAATTACAACAACCAGCAGCTCATTCAATCTGTTCTTGAACAATCAAAAGCCGACAAAGAATACCATGACGCCGTGGTGGCTCTCGATTCGTGTGATGCAGAAGGTTTCCTCACCCACTTTTTCAGTGCCATCCATCATCGCTACGACATAGAAAAGCCTCTCGTGCGGCGATATATCCGAATGAAACTGAACCAATTGTTCAGTCTCCGTGAAGAGAACAAACATCTGCTTGAACAACGAGCAGAGAAAGAAGCATTGCTGAAACGTTTAGCAGCAGAATACACCTTACTTGGCAAGGATTGCGAGCGAGAGAAGATGTTTTCAGCAGCCATAGCCAACTACAAGAAGGCTCTGGAACTCTATCCTGATGCTATAGAACCAAAGCGCCGCATCAAAAAACTGGAAAAAAATCATCAATAAACATAAAAACCCATCATTATGGAAATCAAGACAGCCACATTCACCTTAAGCAGTCCCACAATAGAAAAATGTCCCCAAGACTTCAGGCCAGAATACGCCTTCATCGGTCGTTCCAACGTCGGCAAATCAAGTCTTATCAATATGCTGTGCAACCACAAGGGATTAGCCAAGACCTCATCAACACCAGGCAAGACCTTACTCATCAATCATTTTCTCATCAACAAGGAATGGTATCTTGTAGACCTCCCCGGTTATGGGTTTGCCAAACGTTCAAAGACCGTTCAACAGAAGATCCAGAATATGATCTCCTCCTATTTGCTGATGCGTCAGCAACTGGTGAATGTTTTCGTCCTTATCGACATCCGCCATTCTCCCCAAAAGATAGACCGTGAATTCATTGATTGGCTAGGTGAGAGCAGCATCCCCTTCTCGATTGTTTTCACTAAGGCAGACAAGCTCTCCACGCAGAAAGTGAACGAGAGCGTCAAACAATACATGGAATCGCTGAGAGATGTGTGGGAAGAACTCCCCCCCTATTTTGTGACCAGCAGTGAGAAGAAAACAGGACGTGATGAGATCCTTTCGTATATTGAAAAAATCAACAAAGAAACCCTCAGTGAATAAGCAGCTGCCATGAACGCGTATCTAGATGTGCAGAACCTGACCAAGACTTTTGGCGCCCTTTTGCTGTTTGAAAACATTTCATTCTCCATCAGCGAAGGCCAGCGAGTAGGTCTTGTCGCCAAAAACGGTATAGGCAAATCCACCCTGTTATCCATTCTCACAGGCAAGGAAGGATATGACAGCGGAGAGATCACTTTTCGTCGTGACCTCCGAATCGGTTATTTGGAGCAAGCCCCCCATTTCGACCCAGAAGAATCCGTTCTTGATGCCTGTTTCAACCATCAGGGAGACGACGAGAAAGTGCTTCGTGCGAAGCAAGTGCTGACCCAACTGAAGATACGCGATCTCAATCAGCCGATGGGCCAGTTAAGTGGTGGTCAACAAAAACGTGTAGCATTAGCCAATGTTCTTCTCACCGACCCGGATTTTCTGATTCTCGACGAGCCCACCAATCATCTCGACTTAGACATGATAGAATGGCTTGAAAGTTATCTGTCACGCGGCAACCGAACCCTGTTGATGGTGACTCACGACCGTTTTTTTCTCGACCGTGTATGCGACATCATTCTGGAGCTTGATGACCATACCCTTTATACCTATCGCGGCAATTACGCCTATTATCTGGAGAAGCGACAACACCGCATTGATGTGGCACGCGCCGAAATAGAACGAGCCAACAATTTATACCGCCGTGAACTGGAATGGATGCGCCGCATGCCTCAAGCCCGCGGCCACAAAGCCAAATATCGTGAGGATGCCTTTTATGAATTGGAGCGCAAGGCCAAGCAAAGGATTGAAGAACGTCAGATACGCTTGAAATCCTCCAACATATACATAGGCAATAAAATATTCGAATGCCAATATGTTTCCAAGTCATGGGACGACACGATTATCCTCAAAGACTTCTACTACAATTTTGCCCGATTTGAGAAGATGGGAATTGTAGGCAACAATGGAACGGGCAAATCCACCTTCCTGAAGTTGCTCCTTGGTAAAGAAACTCTTGATAGCGGCCGATTTGACATTGGCGATACTGTCCGTTTCGGTTATTTCTCCCAAGAAGGTCTTGAATTTGATGAGCAACAGAAAGTGATCGATGTGGTGAGAGACATCGCCGATTATATCGACCTTGGTGGTGGCCGACATTTCACCGCATCCCAGTTTTTGCAATACTTTCAATTCACTCCAGAACAGCAATATAATTATGTATATAAATTGAGTGGAGGAGAACGCAGGAAACTATACCTCTGTACGGTTCTCATGCAAAACCCCAACTTTCTCATCCTTGACGAGCCCACCAACGATTTAGACATCCAGACCCTTCAGATCCTTGAAGAGTATCTCGTTGATTTTCCTGGATGCGTGATTGTAGTCAGCCACGACCGTTATTTTATGGATAAAGTGGTAGACCATCTATTGGTATTCAAGGGCGACGGGATCATCAAGGACTTTCCTGGCAATTACTCCCAATACCGTGAATGGATCAATCTCCGTAGCAAGGAAGAGGTAACTCCTGTACAAGAAAAGCGCCCTCGCCGGGAATACCGCAATCCAGAAAAGCGCAAGATGACCTACAAGGAAAAGATAGAGTTTTCTCGTTTGGAAGAAGAAATAGCCCTTCTTGAATCAGAACAGAAAGAAATAGAAGCAGCATTATGCGGAGGAACAGCGAGCATCAGCGAAATCACCGAGATGAGCAAGCGCCTACCACTTCTCAAAGAAGAATTAGATGAAAAAAGCATGCGTTGGCTTGAATTGAGTGAATTAGAATAGAAATTCTCCTTTATGCTAGCGAGAGCCCCAAAATGTGCTCAAAATGCACCAAAAACTGTTAAATTTTGAAAAAATACCCACAATCAATCCCAATTATCTGATGAAATAATTAATTTTGCATAGTTTTTCAACAAAAAGGATTTTCAACTCTCGAAAGTCCATTTTTACCATCAACATTACATTTTATGTACAGTAAAGACGATTTGTTATCGAAAGATATCCCTGAATTGGTGGATATCGCCGACCAATTGGGTGCTGACCATCATCCTGAAGACAGTCAAGAAACCCTTATATATTCAATTTTAGATAAACAAGCCATTGTTGAAGGAGCCAAGAATCCCGTCACCAAGCGCAAACGCGTCAGAATATCCAAGAAAGATACAGATCGCGTATATAGTGTCACAGGTAAAGAAGGCGAGAATTTTGATTTGAAGAAGAATAAGGCCATTCAAGAGCCCCTCCCCTTGTTTAACGAAGATCTCTCCGTGCCAGCCCCTTCTAATGTGGAAGAGAAAGTGGAACCCGTAGCGAAACCAGCTGCCAAGCGTGGTCGCAAGTCAAAAGCAGAGAAAGAAGCCCTTGAAGCAGCAAAAAAAGCTGCAGAAGCAGAGAAAGCAGCATTAGAGACTGCTCAGGCATCAGAAGAGACGGCAGAAGTCACCCCTCAAGAAGATCCACAACCGCTAATCACAGATGAGCCACTGTCTGTACTATCAGAAGAGCCTTCTTCAGAAACAGTCGAGATGAGTCCTCTCTCAGACGACGACATTGTTCCTGAAGCCATCTACGAAGCAGCAGGAGATGACGGAGACGACAGCGACCTGATCGCTCAGTTGCAAGCCAAAGTAAAAGCTCATAATGAAGCTCAGGAAGAGAAGACCCAAGCCATGTTAGACGGTCTTTGGGAAGACGATCCAGCCGACGGCACAGACTTTATCACCATTGTTGACCTGCCTATTGAGGATCAAGGCGCCATGCCCACCTACGATATTTTTGACAATCCCACCAGTCCGATGCCTCAGCAGGTTCAGCCCACATTCCAGTCACCGAAAGACACCGCCAAAGTCTATAATTTCGATAATATCATCACTGCCAACGGTGTATTGGAAATTATGCCAGATGGTTACGGTTTTTTGCGCTCCAGTGACTACAACTATCTGTCATCTCCCGACGATGTATATGTTTCGAGCCAACAGGTGAAACAATATGGTCTTAAGACCGGTGATGTGGTGGAATGCAATGTCCGTCCTCCCCGAGATGGAGAGAAATATTTCCCACTGACAGGAATCAACAAGATCAACGGCCGTAATCCAGCTGAGATACGTGACCGTATACCATTTGAACATCTCACACCCCTTTTTCCAGAGGAGAAATACAATCTCTGCGGTGATCGTATGACCACCAACTTGTCAACACGTGTTGTGGATCTGTTCTCACCAATTGGTAAAGGCCAGCGTGCACTCATCGTAGCTCAGCCCAAGACAGGTAAGACTATCCTGATGAAAGACATAGCGAATGCGATAGCAGCCAATCACCCAGAGGCCTACCTGATGATGCTTCTGATTGACGAGCGCCCCGAGGAAGTCACCGACATGGCCCGCACAGTGAATGCCGAAGTGATTGCCTCCACCTTTGACGAACCCGCCGAGCGTCATGTAAAAATTGCAGGCATCGTACTTGAGAAAGCCAAGCGTATGGTAGAATGCGGCCATGACGTGGTGATCTTCCTTGACAGTATCACCCGATTGGCACGTGCTTACAACACCGTATCCCCAGCCAGCGGTAAAGTTCTCACCGGAGGTGTTGACGCCAATGCCCTTCAGAAGCCCAAGCGTTTCTTCGGTGCAGCCCGCAAGATAGAAGGTGGCGGTTCGCTGACGATCATAGCCACAGCACTTATCGACACCGGTTCAAAGATGGATGAGGTGATCTTTGAGGAATTCAAGGGAACCGGCAACATGGAATTGCAACTTGACCGTTCGCTGTCCAACAAGCGAATCTTCCCGTCTGTCAATCTGGTGGCCTCCAGTACCCGTCGCGATGATCTGCTTCAAGACAAGACCACCCTCGACCGTATGTGGATATTACGCAAGTATATATCCGACATGACACCCGTTGAGGCGATGAACACCATCCACGATCGGATGCTTCAAACCCGCAACAACGAAGAATTCCTTCTAACGATGAATTCATAAGATATCATTTTGAGATAGGGCGTTTCGTAACGATACGAGCGCCTTTTTTTGACCATGATGAAGTTCAAGCCCTTTTTTCTGACGCTGATCACTGTTTTGTCATTTTTAATCAGTTGTGGTATCAGCAGTCAAGAGCAAGAAGCCAAGAAGCGTCTTGCCGGTGCAGCCTCTGCACGCAAGGATTCATTAGCCTTCAAGATAGCCGTCACTCCTACATTAGACTGTCTTCCCATTTATGTTGCCTGCGACAGTGGGATATTCTCACAATTAGGAGTGGATGTCAGTTTGAAGCCTCAAGGTTCTCAAATGGACTGCGACGAGTTGTTTAAAGCCCAAAAAGTGGAAGGAATGGTGAGTGATCTGATGCGGACGGAGCGCCTTCGCCATCAAGGCCTCCCCTTACGTTATGTAAGTGCGACAAATGCCTATTGGCAGTTTATCGGTAACCGTCGAGGGCGAATTCGTGAACTCAAACAAATGGGAGACAAGATGGTGGCCATGAGCCGTTATTCCGCCACCGATTATCTGGCCACACTTGGCATAGACAGTGTTCGTCCTGATTTGCCAGTTTTCCGAATCCAAGTGAACGATGTCAACGTAAGACTCATGATGTTGCTTAACAACGAGATGGACGCCGTCCTCCTCCCTGAGCCTCAAGCCACCACGGCCCGACAAGCCCGCAACCCATTATTCATGGACAGCCGTGGTCGCGACATCCGTCTTGGCGTCATCGCTGTAAGGAGCTATGTGGATCATGATCCATCCCGCAAGTCCCAACTAGACATGTTTTTAAAAGGATATAATATGGCCTGTGACTCCATCAACGAAAAAGGTCTCAAATACTATGCAGACATCATCATCAAACATTGTCAAACGGATGCAGAAACAGTGAAGTCACTCCCCGCCATCACATTCCCCCATGCCACCCCACCTCGCGAAAAAGACATTGCCTTGACAAAGAATGTGCAATGGCGCACCTACTAAGCCAGCCCTATCATTATGGACAAGACAGCTATTTACAACGCCAAGAAATCATTGATCGACAAGCATTTGGGCTCAGCCCTGTCGTCTATTTCCCCCTTATTGAACCATCCGGCCTATCAACCACTGCACGAACCGATCATCAAATTGCGGGAAGACTATGAACTGATGCTTCAATATATGCGTAAAGGTTATCCCGACCCCCAACGCGAGCAGGTATATCTATCACTTCTGCGCAAGCTCGACCGTCTGACCAATGAAGCCGCACGGATCATGCGACAGATGAAAGATCCCCATCATATCCATCATACAGCCACACCTCCCCTGGCACATTCAGAACTGTCGCGACGCATTGAAGACCATGTCAGCGAAATAGCGATGTTATCGCTAGATGATAACGATGTCACCATCAACAGTCGCCAGCTATACGAAAATCATCATAGGCTGATGTCTCAATTATTTGAGCATCTCTCATTCTCTTCCCAGTGGCATCACGATGACCAATCATACTACGAGCAACTGATCCTATCACCCACGACAGACATTGTCGACTCCTCTTTGATGGTCAGCGGGATCACCTTATCAGTCATCACCCATTTCGACGTATACAAATATCTCACACTGATACAAGTGTATCTCCATGCCAGTGACGAGGTTCTTCGTCAGCGTGCTCTTGTGGGATGGGCATTGACGACCACCCGCACCCATTTTCTATATCCAGAACTCTCCCCTATCCTTCAATCTTTATTCAGCGATTCCGAAACCGCCAGTCAGGTGCTCGAGCTCCAGACCCAGCTGTTTTTCTGCATGAATGCAGAGAGTGACACCAATCAAATAGCGCGAGATATCATGCCCAATCTGATGAAGAACAAAGATTTCGACATCACTCGACATGGCATTGTTGAAAAATCAGACGATCCGATGAAGGACATCCTCGATCCCGAAGCCTCAGACAGGGCAATGGAAGAACTGGAACAGAGTTTTCAAAAGATGAGCGAGATGCAGCGTAACGGCAGTGATATCTATTTCGGCGGTTTCTCCAAGATGAAAAGATATCCCTTTTTCTATACGCTATCCAATTGGTTTTGCCCATTCTACACACAACATCCGGGTCTTGAAGGAACCCGCAACAAGCTCCATGGAGACCAGTTCCTGCACCAGATGATGGAACAAGGTCCTTTCTGCGACAGCGACAAATACTCCTTTGCCCTTGCGATGGCGAGCGTCATCGACAAGATACCCGACAATATGAAGTCCATGCTCAACGAAGGATTTTCTTTTGATGCGATGGGCACAGGCGAGATGCTTAAGACACCTGCAACCATCCGTTTGATGTACCTTCAGGACTTGTATCGCTTTTTCCGTCTGAGTGATTATCACACCTGCTTTTTCAATCCCTTTGGCGGCAATGATGGTCAGAATGCCCTCATCATGTCGAGTGATATCCTGATAGCCTTCGTATCCCCAGAGAATCATCTGAAATTCGGACAATTCCTTCTTAAGCGAGGTCAATATGCAGCCCTAGACAAACTGCTCTCAAGGATTGGCAACCGTCTGTCATCCCCCCAGGTAGAACTTCTACGCGGCTATAGTCATCTGCATCATGAGGAATATGCAGAAGCACAAGCATGCTTCCTTTCCGTCACCGCCATTGACAGCAACCATACACGCGCTCTCCGTGGTCTTGCCCGCGCATCATTCCTACTGAAAGACTATCCGACAGCTGAGCAGACCTACCGACACTTGTTAGACCTTTCTCCCGACAACACCAGCCATGCCCTCAACCTTGCTTTTGCCCAGATCAAGAACGGACATGCGGAGGAAGCCACCCCACTTCTATACAAGCTACATTATGAACATCCAGAGACTACCGACATCACACGCATCCTCGCCTGGGCATTACTTGCCAATCAAAAGATAGACCAGGCCATCAAGGAATATGCCCGTCTGTTGTCTGGAGAATCGCCCAAAGCCGAAGATTATCTGAACATCGGTTATTGTCATTGGATCAAGGGAAACATCACGGAAGCCATCACTTCCTTCCATCAATGCCTTCAGAAAGCATCAGACACAGGACGCCCCCTCTCATTAGAAGAAGAATTCAAGAAAGACAGCGACATTTTGGAAGCCAATGGTCTCTCCCGTTATTCGCTATTGATGATGTGTGACATAATGAGCAGAGAGATCCTCTAACCATTTACGATGATGCCCCGGAATGATAATATGATGATTTCCGATGGGATTGTTGAGGAAATAATCAAAAGCCGACTGGTCGTCAACACCAATGACCAATTGGGTGCGGCATAGATTAGGCTTTGCCTCATTTCGCACCAGTTTCCCTTCTGCGATGAAACATCTTGAGAGATCCTCGGCCATCTTAAAGATGGTCACTGGTCCCTCTTCCACTTCCCCTCTGATACCGACACCTATACCCGACTCAAAATGAGTCATCAATTCCATTTTTCTCACCATATTCAGCGGGATCGTGCAATGAGCGAACATAATTTCTCCTGTATCCGGATTCATCCAAGCTGGATTGGCCTGAAAGCCCGTACATCCTGTCAAAGCATGAGCCATCACCATAGAAATCATGGCCGGCACATCCCCCTCGCAACCCGCAACGATACCCTCAGCATTGAGTTTGGCCAATGCCAGACACCCCGTATTATGGACGGCAGACAACAAGTCGAAGCATCTGATGGTAACCCCATTCAGTTGATGATTATCAACGACGGCATGCAAAGCCTCATAGATGCGCAAAGCATCCGGTAGGGCCGTTACAACCTCTGCCTTAGAGGAAGACAATGAAGTTTGTGGTTGATCTGTTTTTCTGATGGTATCGATCAGTTCTTCCATTGGAACTTTTACCAGTTGCAGCCCCATGCGTTCTCTCACCAAATCATCATTTACCTGACTGGCAATCAACCAGTCAGAAGGATCTCCGATGACACCTAAACGAGTTCCCTCCAATTTTGCCCTTGCCCTGCCAATGATTTCCAATCTGCGTATTCTCTCTCTCAACATGTCAGGACTGCCATGCAGTATTTCCCCAGTCATACCGTTTTGGCGCAAGAATGAGAGTATTTCCATCGACGCAGCCAAAGAGTTGCTTTTTCCTGAAGCCAAGAGCAGGAAAGGTTGTCGCGAAGCCTTGCTCAATTGAGGCAGCAACCGTTTGAAAATACCCTCTGTTCCCCCGGTTCTCACTTCTATGAGGTTAAGGTCGTGACATCCATAGTCATGAAAGTCATCACCCTTTATATCGACATCCAGATTCAGCGTCGAAAGAAACTCTTTCGTCATCTTTTCCACCATTTGCACATCATGCAGTGGTGAAGTAAGAGAATAAACAGCAATACTCATATGTTTTTTATTGTTATTAGTTATTAAAAAGACGATAGATCAACAACCTTGTCACTTTACCTCATTGCTCATATTAGGTCCATATAGGTAAGCATACAAAATTAATAAAAAAAATCATTAATTCCTATATCCATGAGATATAAGAAAATAATCATTAATTTTGTACCCGAAAAAAGGAATCTCAGCCCATGTCGTGGAAAAAGAAATACCGGTGCAGCAATTGTGGATACGAGGCCGACAGTTATGAAGGCCGCGGTCTGTTTCGTCAGGAGATTTTATCCGTCAGTTGTCCCGACTGCCATTCCGTACAACATCTTGTAGTGGGCGGCATCATTGCCGACGTAGCCCCCTCTTACCGTAGTGAGGTAGGCCGTCTATGTCTGCATTGTGGCAGTGACCGCATCAAATTATGGGACAAAAAGACCTGTCCCCGCTGTGGTGGCAAAATGTCAGAAACAGGTGAACAAGAGTTTTGGACCTGAAAATGTTTTTTGAGCATTCTCTCTATTGGAATTCAGTTACCATACAGTATTACTTTTAGTGTAAATTGTTAACCGATTATTCTATGGCATTAGCAAAACTAATATTTTCCTAATTTAGGAAATTACATCTTGTAAACAAAATACAAGATAAATAATACATCACAAATTATTAAGATAAACGTTATAAGAAGAGCTAAGTTTCTATATCTAATAGAACTATTTTTCACTTGAGCTTTTCTATATCCTTGTTTTGCTGCTTTTTGAAACCAACTGATAGCCTCGACCTTGTCCTTTGGTACTCCTTCTCCATTTAAATAGCATAAACCTATATAATATTGTGCCTCCGCATTAAAATTTGAATTTTGTATTTCAACCACATTTCGGAAACATCTTACTGCCTCAGCTTTGTCTTCTGTAACTCCATTTCCATAATAATAGCATAAACCTAATAAATGCTGTGCATCAGCATTCCCCAGTTCCGATGCTTTTCGGAAATAATGGATTGCCATACCTTTTATTTCATTTATACCTTCTCCATTTAAATAACATAAGCCTAAATAATATTGAGCTTCAGAGAGAAATAATGCATCTTTTTGATCTGTAACTTTTCGAAACCATCGTACGGCCTCAACCTTGTCTACATCGACTCCTTCTCCATGATAGCAACATAAACCTATATAATATTGTGCGTCAACATCCCCTTGTTCCGCAGACTTTCGGAACCATTGAGCAGCCTTAGTTTTGTTCTCTTTTACTCCTTCTCCTCCATAATAACATAAACCTAACTGATATTGAGCATCAGCACTACCTAGTTCTGCAGATTTTCGGAAACATTGTGTAGCATTAACTTTATTTTCTTTTACACCTTCTCCATTTAGATAACATAAGCCTAAATAATATTGAGCTTCAGCATGAAAATCAGCATCCTCCTCTTCTACTGCCATACGAAACCATCGAATAGCTTCTGTTTTGTTTTCATGCACCCCCTCTCCACCATAATAACATACACCCAAAAAAAACTGTGCATCAGCATTTCCAAGATCCGCAGCTTTTTTGAACCATCTAACAGCTTCAACCTTATCTTCTGCGACTCCTTCTCCGCTATAATAACATATGCCTAAAGAAAAAAGTGCTTCATCATTTCCATGGCTCCCTGCTTTCTTGAACCATCGTACAGCCTCGACCTTATCTTCTACTCCTTCTCTTCCAAAATAATATTCTCCTAAACAATACTGTGCATCAGCATTACCCTGTTGCGCAGCTTTTCGAAGCCATCGAACAGCTTCAACCTTATCCTCAGCTACTCCTTCTCCATTTAATAAGCATCCACCTAATACTAATTGCGCATCAACATTTCCTAGTTCCGCTACTTTCTTTATTTGAATAAACGCATTCTGTTTTAATTCTTTTGAAACTTTTTTATCAAGAAAGAAATCAAGTAGTTGATCAACAGACTCTTTATCCCCTGATGATAGTTGCTTTATAAGATGTTTAATGTTATCTTCATCGTTTACAGACTCAACATCATTACTTTTAATTTTTCCCTTCATTGATGAATTTGGGTCATCAACTGGTCTTGTTTTATCATTTGCCAAGTTTTTTCTCTCTTCTTTTACAGAATTCATCATTAACATCTCAACGAACTCACTTATGTTCTTCTGACGATCAAGAAGACGTGGCTGCATTGCTTTTTCTATTGCTTTTCTAACGTTGGAAGAAATATTTGACATTGGAGGAAACCCGGCATTAATTAAATCAGAAGCGACAGGAGGAGTATTACCTGTTAGAAGTTTATAGAGTGTTGCTCCTAATGCATAGATGTCTGCTTGGGGAGAAAATGTGCTTACTCCACCGGGCCTATATTGTTCAATTGGTGAATAGCCTATGCTTACACCAGGAGGAGTTGTAGTTGTTTGGTTATTGTATTCATCGTATTGTTTTGACACACCGAAATCAATAATAATAGGTTCATTATCATCATGACGAATCATGATGTTTGCAGGCTTGATATCAAGATGATTAACCTTTGATTGATGGATATAATCCAAAGCTTTAGCCACTTTAAAAATGTATTGCAAAGCTATTTGCTCTGGCAAACGTTTTTCCCTATTTACAATTTCCGCAAGGCTTTCCCCCTCCACATACTCCATCACATAATAAACAGTTCCATTTTCCTCAAATATGTAGGAAACTTTTACAATGCCTATATGGTTGAAACGAGCAATTATCTGCGCTTCCTTGAAAAATTTCTGGCGATAACGTTTCACCATATCAGATTGAGACACCGCATATACTTTTGAAGAATCATCCCGAGTGCAGAGATCATGAATAAAGAACTCCTTAATAGCAACTTTCTTTTTCAAAAGGCATTGTTCTGCCAAATAGGTGATACCGAAACCGCCTTGTCCAAGCACTTTTAGAATACGATATTTTCCACCTTGTAAAAAAACATTGTATTTTAATTGACATGAGGGCATATTTTAATGATAGATTGGTTTAGATATAAATTGTTATAACATTTATTCTAATTCATAATCGTAAAGCATGTCTTAACAAATATTTACGAAAGCTAAAGATTACTCTTCATCAAAATCAGGCACGCCCAATTCTTTCATGAGAGACTTACCCCATTCCTCATCATCAACGACGGTCCTACCATTCTCAGAAGCACTAGCCACTTCGATAAACTCATCCATCATTTCAGAGTACTTAGGATATTTCTTCTCAACCTCAGCAGCTTTTGTGATAGCCTCAGCAGCTTTTGAGGGATCTTTCTTGATCTCATCATACATGTTTTTCATGTCAATCATCATCGGTCTGATGGCCAACATCAAATCTTTAAAGCTGGCTTTCCACTCATCCACGCTCCATTTGGCACCTTCAGCCTTAGCTTTAGCCAATACATCAGCCAAGTTTGGAGTTTTCTCTACTACTTGCTCTGCAACATCTGCTTGCGATACTGAATCGATTTTATTATCATGGGTGGGCTTAAAACCTGTATATAAAGAACAAATTAAAATTGAAAAAAATATCAATATGACTAAAAAGATTAATAATTTATCATTAATTCGAAGATTATTTTCTACTACAATATCTGATTGTTTTTGAACATCAGGTTTAATGATTTTTTGATTATTTATCTGTTCTATATTTTCAAAAATAGCTGTTTTTTCATTTTCTTTGTTTTCCTCCAACCTTTTCGAAGTTTTGGTTGGAGCTTTCTCAATCATCTCTTTTACCTTAGCTACTGATTGGGGCCTTTCAAAGCGATTTGTTGTCATTAATCTTAATATGAGCATACGTGTGTTCTCCGAGATCCCTGTGGACATAGGCAATGCGAGATGCTTATCTGCTGAGTGATCATCGTCGATGTCAGATGGCATCGGGGGCTTTCTGTTTACAAGTAAATTGTAAAGTGTCGCACCAAGGGCATATAGATCTGTCCAAGGACCAAACTTACTTATATTTTGTTCCATTTGCTCACGCGGTGCAAACCCATTAGTATAACTCACAGCAGTAGAAGTAATAGCTTTATCTGAATTGTTATGCTGTTTACTTGCACCAAAGTCAATAAGCGTTATATGTCCTTCCTTGTCCACCATAATATTGGCAGGTTTGAGATCTAGGTGCCAAATGTTTTCCTGATGTACACTTTCAAGGGCATCGAGAATTTGCGACAGGTAATCCATCACATCTGATTCATTGAGTGGTTTTTGCAAGCGTTTTAGCTTATCTGCTAAATTTTCGCCATCTATATAGTCCATAACATAATAAGCGGTACCGTTTTCCTCGAAAAGATCATGAACCTTCACAATATGTTCATTCTTCATTTTGCGTAGTCTTCGTGCCTCTTTTTTGAATTTTTGCAGTTGTTCGGTGAAGAGATTCATATTCTCTGTATTACTCACACTCACTGTAGTTTTATTGGAATCACGTTGTGTTACTCCTCGGATATAAAATTCCTTAATGGCCACAACCTCTTCAAACTCCACATTCGTCGCCAGATACGTGTTGCCAAAACCGCCAGAAGAGAGATAACTGTCTATACGGTAGATTCCCCTAAGCTTACTCCCAACAGAGAGCATGGAACTATTATTGATGGTATGATCGCTCATTGTCTTATTGTTTTCATTTCAATTTTCTGAATTGGATCTGGCAGTTGTTTGGCTTCGTCATCAATACTATTCAAAAACATGTAGAAAAAGATGAACAATGCCACAAAGGCAGCAAAAAGTAGGAACAACCATTTGCGGTTTGTTTTTACGGTAGGTGTGATGCTGGCAAATTGGTTGTCATCATCTAGATTTTGTATATCCACCTCCAAAGCATCGACAACATTTGGTAGGATATTAAGGAAGTTGCTGCGTGATGTACTTTCATCGTCCACAATACTCTCATTCCAGTCCATCATCACCTCACTGATATGTATCAAGTGTGCAGAATGGTTGTCACAATTATCGGTAGTTGCATTTAAGAGCCGTATTTTCTTGTCTTCATCGTTGACCTTTGAACATAGGATGTCTGCCAATTGTCCATCATCCATCAGTTCCATCATGCCGTCGCTGCACAAATACAGATAATCATCAGCACGCAAGTTACCAATATGCACAATATCTGGTTTTACACGATTGTCCTCACCTGGCTGCATAGCCTTAGTGATAATGTTTTTCTGAGGAGACGAATACATCTCTTCGTAAGAAATATCACCTGCCTGATAGAGGTCTGTCACCAATGAGTGGTCACGGCTACGATAAAGCAGTTTCTGCTCAGATGGCCTTATATGATAGATGCGACTGTCACCAATATGGGCAGCCGTACATCCCCCCTCGTGAAGAACTATCAAAGCTAACGTTGTCCCCATTTTTTTTATACCTCTTTCTAAAACATCGAGTGCTCTGTACGCCTCTTCAATAGCATCGAGAATAAGTTGATCACTCAGCCAGCCATCTGTTGGCCAATGATGACATATATATAAAGAGATAGCTCGGCACACAGTTTGACTCGCGACTTCTCCAAAATCGTGTCCACCCATCCCGTCACAAAGTATGAAAAGCCTATCATCCACTGTGGCATTCCCTTCGGCAGGAAAGAGCGCATCTTCTTGATTATCACGCTTTCCTATCTCAAAAATACATTGTGGTGTTTTTATCTTGATCTTCATTTCATTCAATCTTTATAGTCATCTTTGTTGTCCCCATGATGATTTCATCACCATCATCAAGCAAAGGTTCGTCTCCATCAAGCAAAACTATATCACCTACTTTGATGGGATTCAAGTTCTTGTAATTGATGATTGACACCATTAAATTGCCACTTGATTTTCTCACATTGATTACTGCGTTCAAACGGCTCATATACATATCGGTAACATCAAGTTGAACATCAGCGGTTGAAGAATTCGCTTTTCGTCCCACGATGTTGGCACCCTCATACAATTCGTATGTATTTCCGTCACAAATAATGAAAGCCTTGGAACTACTACTTGGTGGGATATCTGCCAATATGGTTTTTACACCCTTATCTATCCCATCAATATAAGTTTTGGCATCGATCGTTTCGTCTGCTTGCTGGGAAAATCTCACCCTCAATTTCACGCTACATTGAGGGCAGTCAATGATTTTCATAGTCTCTAACTTGGAGTTTCTCACTTCGAGTATCACCCCACATGAAGGACATTGGATTTTTTTCGTCTCCACACCACTACCATTTAATAACGGACATATTTTTGTCAAAATTCCCCCACATCACAGGATGCTGCATTCCCTTAGACTTCCTTACAACCCCATTGTGCACGAAATTATAAAGTTCTTTTGCCGTCACTACCCTATCGAGGTTAGTATCCGCTCCTCCCCGTAGCCCTCGCTCCAAAAAGATAGAGAAAAGGCTATTGGCATATTTTGTCTCCAATGATTTCTCAGTTGTCCTTGATGAGAGAAAAAACATGACATTTTTATCATCATAGACATTCGTTATAAAATTATTACCCGATGAGCGCATTTTACCTGAATAACAGGCATCCGCCAATACAATCTTTGTTTTCGCCGAGCTCCTCATCATTTCTTTCACCACATCTCTATAATAAAGAAAACCATCCTGACATACGAAACCTCCTTGAATACCATGACCACTAAAGAAAAACAATACAACATCATTCTTTCTAGCTTTAGCAAAAGTTTCTGAAACCACTCTAACTACATTAGCAACTGTTGCATTCTTGTTGATAAGGCAATTTACATCAGCGTGACCATTAGCATCAAAAATTTTCTTAATAACTAACGCATCATTAGCACTTACCCGAAGGTCATTTTGCTGTCCTGGGTAATCCGAAACTCCTACACACACCACATAAATGTGTGCATGGACTGAAATAGTAATCATAAACATCAGTAATACAAAAATCGTTTTCATATTACAGAATAATATCAGGCATTATCAATGAACTTGTTTTAGGAATACACAAAAATTATAACCTGTTTTTACATGATAGGAGCATCGTCCATGTAATCTGGCATATCTGGAGCTACATCAGGGTTTTCCATATTCACCTGATGCTCTTCTCCGATGAGTGAAATAGGCGGATTTCCCTCTGCTATGCCACCGATTGTTGATGCCATTCCGCCACGATAAACCACAATATCAGGATTAGTTAGAGATCCGTTATCATCCACATCAATAATCACCGCATCAGCTTCATAGTTTCCTGTTAAATCCACCACAACAGCACTGTGGCCTCGTATCTCGCCTTGTCCAATAATATGCACATCGTCATCATCAGAAGAATACATCTCATTGTCGTTGTTGGAAATTGTGTTGGGAACATGGTGCTGTGAGCCTTGAAGATCAACCTCTCTAGCATCCACTAACATTTCAGGGAAATCTACGTCGGTTTGATTGATTTGCACGTGCTCCAATGACACAACAGGTCTAACAGACTGGGCAAATTCGAACTTCTGTTCATCACTCATGGAATCCCACTCAGTCTCATAGTAAGTGCCATAGATACCGCCATGCCATGCGAACACTCCTCCAGGGCCAACTTCGGCACGAGCAGCAGCAAATGCTTGGTCAAACGACATACTATTGCTGACATATGCCACTGGAGCATTACCATAGATTGGAACATATGACTCCATTTCAGTGTTATCTACATCAGCATTTTCAAAGTTTTCTTCTTCAAGATCACTGGTCTCTATATGATCAACAGTTCTTATTCCTACAGCTCCGAGAAAGATTCCTGAAGTGGAACCTAAAGTAACTTTTTTCCATAAATTGCTTCTTTCGGTACCTATCTTTTGTTGTCCATTGATTGAAAGGTTACTATGAAATAATGTTTTGTCTTTGTTCATAATTGTTTTAAAAATGTTTATTTAACATTAATCTATATGACAAAAATAGTCCATTTAGATATTTTTACCAATTAAATAACAATAAATTACATAAAATAATGGATTAGAGTGATGAAATGGATTGTTTTAGTGAGCAAATGTCATTTTTTCAACTTTGTCCTACATTTAGGACAAAAATCCATGTTTCTAGTCAATATGTGGTAGTCTGTGAAACCGAAAAAATACCCGCATTCCGGACAACAATAGTCATGTGTAAACTGGTCTTTAATGCGTTCCCTCATTTCATCATTTTTGGCAATATCTTTCCATGCTTTGAAAGAAAAGAAGATAGTAAGAGCGATTACCAATAAATAAACCATATAAAAGGCCTCTCCTCTTCCGCCAAAAATGTATCCAATGAATACAGCACTCATAGTTAGAACAGGAAGGAATCCTCGGATAACTTGAAATCTTTGCGTACTCTGTGTAACAGATCTATTATCATTGCTGTAGGTGTTCCAAACCGCCTTCAGCGGTCGTATGTCAGCTTCCTTAGGCATGGCATTGTCAAGCAATGACCATATTAAAAGATAGCGGTCAGCCCCGAGTTCTACCTTGTCGTTTCGTGTTACAATCTTGCTCATGACCGCCTTGCCATTGACATAGGTCTTATTATGAGGATTAATATTTTCGATACACATCGTTCCATCTTCACGAAAGGACAGTTTGCAATGCTGTCTGCTCACACTTTGGGGCACACTACCCTGTTTACCGACAACCTGAATATTGTCGTTCACAGTGATGTTTAATCCAGATGAAGCAGAATCACGCCCGATGATAATGTATGTATCCATGATATAGTCATTTTAAATGTTGGTCATTATTTCCTTTATACTTTTGAGAGCCACTTTTGATACGGGCAACTGGTAGGTAAATTGAGAAAAATCAGAAAGCAAGAGACATTGCTTAGAAACATTTACTTCATAGATGAATCTCCTATTGATGATGAGTCGCTTACCTACTCTTATAAAGACCATGGAATCTTCTTTAAGTTGCATGGCGAGAGCCTTTTCTATGTTGGCAAGACTAATTGCCACCAGTGCTTTCAGCTTATTAGCCATGACTATTTTTGAGTAATTGCCCTCAGCTTCAAAATACACGATTTTCGCAATTTCAATCCTGTACATCTTATCTCTGAAGTTGAAAATAATGTGATTCATACAGTAGTTTTTTGATAATTAACTAAAAGGAGAACCTGTTATATCATCCAATTTTTTTGCGACCCTATAAAAAAGTTACTGCAAAAATAGCAAATAAAAAAGTAATCAAGAAATAGTTTTAAATAAGTATTGTTATTGGAACATCGGAAAATACAGAAAAATCGTTAAAATAATTATCCATTTCAAGGGCAATTTGTTTTGTTCTTAATACCCTGAGTTTTCACTCAAAGTGTTATCAATACTACTTGAAGCGTTGTTTGTCCCGAGGTCGCTTGACCTTTGTACTCTTTTGGTTTCGTTTTGTTCAGATAAACAGCTAAAATACGATTAAGGTCAAAAATTTCCATATGTCCGTCTAAATACAAATGACCTATAACTTTCAAATTCACATTTTGGCTGATATTTTTGTAAACTCCACTGATTAGACCATCATCGTCAATTTTAATTTCAAACTCAACTGGCCATGAGTGTTTTTGATTATAAAAAGAACCTTTAAGATGAAGTTGATCCATATGAGTTTTTACCACAGATTCGACATTGCTATTTTCAATTATTGAAGCATCGGTTGTGTTTATATTGTCGTCTATTTTTGTAGGATGATCGACAACAGTGTTTCTTGGTAGTTCTTCTATAGCATCTTTGGAGCTTATGCTATTTATTTCCATAGACGAGGTGTTTGTAAGACTATTGTCAATAACAATAGGAAATTTTTTATTATCATTTTGGGATGATTTCGGCAAAATAAGATAACAAATTCCTCCAACAAATATGATAGCCAAAGGAAATAGGAGCCAAATGAAAGCACGTCTTTTCTTTTTCTCCATTTGGAAAACATCCACTTCTTCTTCAATGTCAACAAGACTATTTGTATTTTCATTATATACATTAGGCCTTAATGTTTTTGATTCTTCTGTATCATTGGATGATAACATATGCATCCATTCTCTGACGCTCTTGGGACGTTCGTCGCGACGAGGTTGCATGGCTTTATCTATTGCTTTACGAACAGGAAGGGAAATGGTTAGAGGTATGGAAGGAATGCCATCGTTAAGTATATCAGAGGCGTTGGGAGGGGTAATTCCTGAGAGTAATTTATAGAGTGTGGCTCCTAAAGCATAGATATCCGCTTGCGGAGAAAAAGTGCTCACACCACCAGGTTTATATTGTTCTATTGGTGAATAACCATTACTTATACCAGGCGGGGTAGTTGTCATTTGGTCATTATTCTCATCATATTGTTTCGATACACCAAAATCAATAATTATAGGTTCGTTATCATCATGACGTATCATAATATTGTCTGGCTTGATATCGAGATGGTTGACGTTCGACTGATGAATATAGTTAATCGCATCAGCAACTTTTGAGATATAGTATATCGCCTTTGGCTCAGGTAGAGGACCTCTTCTTCTGATGATTTCTGCAAGACTCTCACCTTGCACATAATCCATCACATAATATATCGTGTCGTTTTCCTCAAATATGTCAGTAACTTTCACGATACCTGGATGTTTAAAACAAGCAAGAATTTGCGCTTCCTTGAAGAATTTCTGGCGATACCGTCTCACCATGTCCTCTTGTTTGATTGCTCTTACATATTGTGTATTTATGCGGACACACAGGTCGCGGATAAAGAATTCTTTGATTGCAACCATCTTTTTCAACAGACTCTGTTCAGCCAAATAAGTGATACCGAAACCACCCTGGCCTAACAAACTCACTACTCTATATTTTCCCCCTTGTAAAATAGTATCTGGTTGTAAATACTGCATAATATAAAAAATAATGTATAGCTAAAGGGCAAGGACAATAAATTCACTATTGTATTCTTTCCATTTTGAAAAGTGGTATTTGGCTGAAAATATTGCAAAAAATATTCATGAAAATGTATGTTTTTGATTCAATTATGTTGATATCATTAATTGGGCACCTGGGTTCACCATCATCTTTTATCCCCACTCTTCGTGTTCCCTAACAATAATGCCCTTATCAAAACTATCGGCAAGTTTGTAAAATTTGTCTTTTCGTTCTGTCATACAATCAGATTCTTTCAGAATAACCTCAAAATCAATAAATGATATCAGCAAGAATTGTCATCACCAGCAATTATCATTTTCTTGAAGATACCCGTTGGCTGAATTAAATTTGTAAAATATTTTTCATGAAAAAGTTGCACATGTCATTGATTTTTAGTAACTTAGTGGTCTCCAAACTATTAAGTACTATTATCGTAGATATGCGCAACTTCGTTACAAATTTCAGAAAAATCCTTGAGATATGCAAACAATTTGCAGGAAATCAAGTAAACGAGAAAGGAAATGTTCCCCGTCGTGGCGTTGTCCCCACGTTCTCCGACTTGGAGGTTGTGGCACT